>JAABUJ010000055.1_pt1 | contig 265440 bp, 335 predicted proteins | sample 5559131 | NCBI WGS metagenome assembly JAABUJ01 (sample SAMN10711875, study PRJNA513366) | rock metagenome | isolation source: Antarctica rocks | place: Antarctica: Victoria Land, Mt New Zealand nord | collected 2016-01-07
GCGGCGCAAGGGCGCACGCTTTCAGGACCGAGCCCGGCTGCGCGCTGATTGACGGCCAGCTGACCAGGCCGCCCACGTAGTAGCGCGAGGTGTTGGTGGCGGCGCCGCGCAGCGCATAGTTGTAGATGATCATGTCGCGCAGCTCGAGCGTGCCGTTCGCGCCGATGATGATCACCCACTTCAGGCCCTGGAAGTCGACGGCGGTGGGGTTGCCGTTCACTGCGCGCAAGGCAGGGAGCGCTCCCGGGCTGAGCGGCAGCATGGCGCGCCGCAGCCCGTCCTTGCCAGACACGCGCAAGCAGGCGCAGCAAGGATGCCGGCGCCCGCATGTGCCAGCGGCCGCGGCAGCAGAGCACCTCAGCATGCCAGGCCGGGGCCTCACCCGAGCGTACGGTCACATAGCGGTTCTTCACTATCACGGGTGTGTCCCAGTCCACGGCGTTCAGCAGCAGCTTGCCGCCGCCGATCTGCGCACCCCGCCGCCGCCTGGTCAGTGGCGGCCCGGCGCGGGCGGCGGGTGCACGCTGCAGTCGCGCGCAGGGGTCACTCACGTTCTGGCCGCTGGGATCGAGGATGACATTGCCAATCTGCGGGTTTCGCAGCGCGGTGGCCAGGTCCGAGGAGTTTGATACGACCGCCAGCCCCCCGCCACCTGCGGCTCCAGCACAATCGCTCGTTGCTGGCGCTGGCGTCAGCAGGGCCGCGTGCGGCGAGCTCCGCCCAGGCGACACGCAGTTTGCCGGGGCGCCAATACAACAGCGGCCGCCTGTTGAGGCCCGGCGCAGGCGTGGCACCTTGCGCGTGAGCTGGCCGCACGCCAGCGCCCAGAGCGAGGGCCGCCAACAGCAGGCGCAGCAGCATATCCGCCATCAGCCGCGCGGCGCTCGTTCGGTCATGCTGCACCCCGACCAGCAGGGCACAGCCGCGTGCCCGCCGCCAGCTCAGCCTGCACGCCTCTGCCACGCGCGGCTCTGCCCAGATTTGGCTGCCTCAGCAAGGGTGCGCGCCGCGCGCATGCGTCAACCCCGGCCTACAGCCACCCAGAACCCCCCGCTTGCAGCTGTGCGCGCCAGGCCCGTTTGAATCAGCCCCAGATCGCGGGTCTGGGCCAACCGCGTTCGGTTCGGCCCACGTTTGGGCAGGCTTGGCTTTTGGCTCTTGACAGCCTCCTGAGATCAGGAATGACGCTGCGGAGGGAAATATCTATTGCGTCACTGGGGGGAGTCTGGTAAATTACTGCTGCAGCAGTACTGCAGTACTGGCGCGGGTTACAACAGAGAGTGTACTCGACTACGCAAGCAGCAACAGCCAGCTTGCGGCATTCCTAACCCGCCCCAGCGCAGTAGTGCTCAGTCGCGGGCAGACCGCGCACCAATGCTGGCAAACAAAGTGAAGTAAAGCGTACTTCGGCACACTGGAGCCAAACTGTGCAGTGTCTATGCAGCGCGTGGCGCAATGCGAGGCGCTGCGCGCGCCTCGCACGCCGCGCTGCCAGCCGCGGCGGGCGCGCGTCAGCACATGAAGCATTTGTCTCGGATCCACTTGGTGGCCACCCACTTCTCGCCCTTGATGACGGGGCAGCCGCCGTGCAGCGCGCGCGCGTCCACCGAGCCATTGTGGTGCAGCGAGTAGAACAGCAGCGCGTCGCCGCGCCGCGGTTTGTACTGCACGGCAGCATCGGCAGCATCACGTCAACGGCAGAGCACGGCGGACAGGAAGGGGACAGCCGGTGCGCACGGTTGGCTGGCGCCACGGGCAGGCCCACGCAAGTATGTGCAGGAAAGCCCGATCTGCAAACAAGCGCGCCCCTGCCACGCGCGGCCAGGCACGCGGCTTGGCTGCACCCCGCTGCCCGGGCTCCGTCCTGCCACGCCCCGGCAGCCGCTCCCACACGCGCGCCCTAGCTCGAGCACAGCGGCGCGCGAGACCCGCCGACGACAGGGAACCGGGACAGAGGCCGCGCGCCTTGTAGCCCACGTCGCACGACTTGTAGTCGATGGACGGCTTGCGCGCCACGCCGTCCTCGCCCTCCAGCAGGAACACCGTCTCGCCGCCCTCCTCCACGTCCGACAGGTAGAACAGCACCGTCGCCATCTGCGCGCTGACCGCCCCGCCTCAGCCCTGCTTCCCCAGCGAGCTCCGACGCCCTGTGTGCGCACGCCTGCTTCAGCCTGTGTGCGCAGGCCACTTAGCTGTCTCGCGTACAGGCCAAGTTCAGCATGTCCTGCACTCGCCGCCCACTGTTCGGCAAGCCTCACCAGTCCCGCTCACCGTCCACAGCGCAGGACAGCTGGTGTGCCAAACCTTGCATGTCATGCACATGGGAGCGCTGTTAACTGCCACCCTTCTCCCTCAGAGTTTCTCAACATGAAAGAGCAAGCTAACACGCCCGCTTGCGCCCTGTGCGACTCGACGTGCTGGAGACTGAGGCTGGCGCAGCACGGCTTGGCTACGCAGCCTGCTGCAGGGCTGGTAGGCGCACCCGCTGGCTGGGCTGCGGCCCATACGACTCCGGCTCGAAGATGTCATAGTGGCTGTCGTAGTGCTGCCCGGACTCGTACCGCAGCACGTTGAAGGGCTGCGCCCCGAGCACACGCCGCTCATGTTCACGTTTGCTTGACAACATGCCACACAGGGAGGCGCCTCGCACAGCCGTGCGCTGCACCAAGTGTGCAACTTTTGCTCGGACACCGGTCCATGGTCATGGCTGTTCAGGGTGTGGGTTGCAGCAGGCCTCTGGCGCATGCCCACGTCAGCAAGGTCCCCGCGCCAGCAGTGTGGGGTGCGCGCCAGATAAGGCTATAACTGTCCACCGGAACACGCTCATGCCTGCATGCAGAGCACTGATGAGGCGCACACGGTCCCATCATGCAGAAAGGCGTGCAGGCGCGCCTCGCCGTGCGACACGGGCGTGCTCGTCAGCTGCGCGGCCTTCTCCTCCACCCAGGCGAGCACGCCGGCCGGGTCGTCGTACCGCGAGATGAACGTGCCCTGGCTCGTGCGCACGTCCCTGCGCGCGGCACCCGGGTACTGGGCACCTCCACGGCTGCGCATGCCCGCGCCTGCAGGGCAGCGGCCGCCTGCCGGCGCGCTCCCGCGCCCGCAGGCGCGTGGCCGCCGCGCGGAGCGCTGGAGACGCTGCCGTGCAAGCATGACCGTGACAGACTCCCGAGACGGGATGCGAGCTTGGCGAAGGCATACGCAGAGTGCAGGGGGCCTGTGAGCCCTGCAGAGGGGGCGTGCAGGTGGGGCGCGCCGGATTTTGTCCGCCGTGTCGGACTTGCGCAGCGCGAGCGACGACGGCCGCAGCCGCGCCTTGGCCATCTTGATGATGTGCTCGCAGCGCGCCTGGTCCAGGAAGCCCGGGTACAGCACCATCCTGGGGCCGTGCCACACGGTTAGGTTTACGGCCGGGTACAGCACCATCCCGGGCCGCGCCGCGCGGTTGTGAGGCCCGCCCAGGTGTAGTTGGTGCCGTGGCCCCTGGCCAGGTTGCCAAGAGGCATATGGCGCTCTGTCGCGCGCCCTGCCCTATTTCGCAACGCCGGCTTGGCCTTGCAGCAGCACAAGCTCCGCGCTGGCGCGAGGGGCAGCCGCCTTCAATCTAACACAGGCTGGAGCGCAGGCACGCTCACCAGCGCATGGCAAGACGCTCCTTGCGAGGAGATGCGCACTGCATTTCTATACATCGTGATACGGCTGCCTGTCCCTGACCGCACCAGGAAACTGCATAGGCATGCACCCAGACGAGGACCGGACGCACCTAGGATACCAGGACAGGATCTGGAAGGGCTGCGCGGTGTAGAAGTCATTCCCGGACCGCGCCGGCTCCACCGGCGGCGCGCGCAGGAACTGCTCCGTCTGCCGCGCGGCCTCGTCGAACGTGGCGAAGCGCGCCTGCGCGCCGCCGCGAGCCCTGCTCGCCAGGCGGCGTGCGCACTCTGCGCCGCAGAGTCTGCGGTGTGCCCCGCCACACAAGCAGGCCAGACAGACGGGTCCGGCTGCCGGGGCAGCCGGCACTTCAAAGCGGCGCCGCGCGCAAAGCTGCCACGAGCCCAGCAACGGCACAGCCAGCTGAGCGGGACGACTGGCAAATTCCATCGCACACGAAGGCCGCAGGACGCCGTGCGGGTCACCGGGGCCGGTGTGGCCGTGCCTGCGTGCTGAGCGCGGACGCGTTGGCGCCCGGCGCCCGCAGCGTGGCCGGCGCGCGCTGCTCTATGGCCCGCCTCCGCACCAGCCCGGCCTGCCTCCGGGCCGTGCTCGTGAACTGCGTGCCCCCGCCCGCGGATCAGGCCGCCAGGTCGACCACACCGAGCAGAAGCGCTCAGGGTGTGTGCGGCCGCGTGATTATTCAGCTGCTGCTCCAGCGCTTGCTCCAGCCCGCCAACCATAGGCGCAGGGGCTTCACACATACGCTGGCAGGAGTGCACAAGCTCGCGCCCACGCACAAGATCACGCTGCAAAGCTTGCACCAGCGGAGCGCGGCTCAGCGTGCGCCCGGCGCACCCCCGAGGGCGCCTCCGGCAGGCCCGGGATTGCGTCCAGGAAGCGTCCGCATATGAACGCGAGCGCGCACAGGCACAAGACTGCCGGAGTGGAGTAGCCGCGGCTCATGAACGCCTGCAGCGCATCTGCCGCGCCTCGGCCTAAGCTTCAGCCCTCGGGCGCACCCAGACCGCCTCGAGCGCCCGGCCCTCAGGCAAGTGATCCTGCAAGCGCTCTTGCGCGTATAGAAGACAGCTCCAAGTTATACACGGGGACAGCAGTGGCTGCGAGTGTCTTTCCAGCCTCTGCAAACGTGAACGCCTGCCTCTGTGGTGCGAGCACACTTGTTCGGCAAGGAGACAACCTACACCTGCTTTGCTTTTGAAGCGCTGCTGTGCTGGCGTTCATGCAATCTCACTCGATTCAGCAAATAGCACCAGGCCTGGCTGTGGACGTCGGACTGGAAGAGCTCACGGCGTTGAGACGAATCAGCTCTTGCGCCTTGCAAGTTTGGTGCCAAACTGCTTAGCTTAACGTGGTATGTGATTATGAGGGCGTTGTGGCACCTCAAAGTTCGTCACGCGTGCGCAGCTCTGCCCCAACCACAGCGACCTTGGCTGTGCAGAGACGGCCATGGGCGCATGCGTTCGTCTGCGGCGGTCGCTGCGGCAGCCCCGCAGTTGCTGTATGCAGAAAGCGCGGCGCCGAAACACGACAACCCCATTCACCCAGAGTGTGCGGCGCGCGGGAGGGCGATCATTGAGGCGCTTTCCACGGCTGGCCTAGATGCGCAAGCCCTGCCCGGGCAGGTGCGCTGGCCCGTCATACGACTCTCTCGTGCCTAGGCTCGTGCTCTGCGGGTTTGTGCACGCCTCCGAGAACGGCGATGGAGCAGGGCAGCCAGGCCCCGCGCCTCCCTTGTCAGCGGCACTGCCCCCGACTCTTAAGCACATACCTTGCAGTGGCAACGCCACACGTCGGGAACACACATACTGCATAGGTTCAGGGCGCACAGCTGCAGCGCTTGCAAGTCCACTCCTCGCAGGCTGGCACTTGTGCCGGCCAATTAGAATCAATGGATGCAATAGGCAAGGAAGCCTGGGAGCGCGCAGGTGGCGCGCCTGGAGGGCTTCGCCGCGGCGCGCCTGGAGGACGTCTGCCTGGTGCACAGCCGCCAGTACGTGCTGGCGCTGCAGGCGCAGCTGGGCCGCCGCGGCGGCCTGTCGCAGCTCGACGCGGACACCTACGCGACGCCCTCCACTTTCGATGACTCGCTGCGCGTGCGCCCTGTCTCGCGCACCGCACAACGCGCCATGCAGCCTTGCATGATCTCTGCAGATGCACCTGCATGGCCCTGGCGCCTGCCTCCGCCGCCCCGCGCCCCGGTTCCCGCCCCTTGATGCCTTCTGCCTGAAGGCCGACAGGCGTGTGCGCCGCCACGCATGCCGCTCCTGCTCCGGGCCTGGCCGCGCTGCGCTGCGCTGCGCTGGTCATGGCTCGCCACGCTCTGCATCTGATGTCGCTGTGTGAAAGCGGCGCCCGTTGCGGGGCCTGCGGCAGGCCGCGGGCGCGGCGATGGCGCTGGTAGACGCGGTCGTGGCGGGCGCCTCCCCGCAGCGCCCGGCGCCCGCAGGCTTCGCCATCTGCCGGCCGCCCGGTGCGCGCGCGCGCGCGCGCGGCCTTGGATGCTGCAAGGCATGGCGGCACAGGAGCCGCTAACAGGCTGTGCTGGCGGCTGGCCGTCTGCTGGCCGCCTAGCTTGGGCCACCCGGCGCGGCCAAGCCCACGGCTCTAAACGCCGTCAGCCGCGCTCACACAGGAGGCGCCTGGCCTGTGGCAGGCTGTGTTGCAGCCGGGCATGCCCTGCCGGTGTGCATGCATGGGGGCCCGCGGGCGGGCTCGTGAGGAACGTCGCACGAGCCTGCTGTGCTGTCAGCCTGGCGGCCGTGCACGGAGGGGCTCGAGGCGTGTTTGCGTTGGCCTGTTGCCACAAGCGGCATGCTGGGCCTGGGCTGTGCTGACGCTCGCGCGCCGCCAAATCAAGCAAGAATCCACGCCCTGGGCAGGCACCGGGGCAGGCACCGGCGACTTTGTACTGCAGCGGCAAGTGACACAAAGCTGCTGCGCACTGCCGACGGCAAGCGCGCAGGGCACCACGCAGTGGCGGCCGGCCCCATGGGCTTCTGCGTGTTTGGCACCGTCGCGATCGCGGCGCGCCACGCCCAGCGCTTCCACGGCCTGAAGAAGGTGCGGGGCGGGGCCGGTGCGTGCGCGGATGCTGAACCCGCGGACAGGGCCTGCCCCGTCCGGTGAGCAGCGCTGTCAGCTGCGGCGCGGCTGCCACACACGCAGACGTGGCGTTCCACGCGCGGGCGGCATTGTTGACCTGCGAGGCCTGGGGAAGTGCAAGGCCCAGCCGCTTTGCGCCAGCCGTGCTCTGCTGCGGTGGGGGCTGGGTCACGGCCACCGCGCAGCGCTCACGGGGTTCCGGGCGACGCGCAGGTCTTCATCCTGGACTATGATGTGCACCACGGCAATGTGCGCCCTGCTCACGGCACGACAAGCCGGAGCCACCTCAGCCACCTCAGCCCCTCGGACACATGCTGCCATAATGAAACCTCTCCCACGTGCGGCCGACATGCATTTGTGCACGTTTTCTGCTTCCTGGCTGTGCCACCCCTGCCATGCCTGTCAAGTCGCCATTGCCACCGGCCATCTGCTATCTTAGCCGTTCTTAGCCCTCTGCATGTATCTATCTGCGACAAAAAGATGGGTCTGAGCGCGGGGCCTCGCACCCATGTGTGAGCGTCAAGCCAGGGCGCCCGTCGCAGAGCGCAGACAGCACAGCCCGCGCGCGCGCCAGGGCACCAACGACCTCTTCTTCGACGACCCGTCGGTCATGTTTGTCAGCGTGCACCAGGCCGGCAGCTGGCCGTTCACGGGCGCCGTGCGCGAGGCGGGCGCCGCGGACGGCGAAGGCTTCACCATCAACCTGCCCGTGCCAGGCGCGCGCGGCCGCGCACCCACAGCCGCCTGCAGTGCAGCATGCGGCCCGTCCGCTTGGCGCGCCGCCCACACGGGTGGCGAGGTCGGGTCTGTCTGAGCCGGCGCGCCGGGCAGCACGCATAGCAAGGGCGTGCGGGTGGCGCTCTGCCGCGCACCGTGTGTCAGGCAGCCGCGCGCGCGCGCAGGGGACTCGGGCGACGCGGCGATGGCGGCCGCCTTTGATGAGGTCATCGGCCCGGCCGCCGAGCGCTTCCAGCCGAACATCATCCTGGCGCGCTCCCCGCCCGCCCGCGCGCCCGCCCGCGCCGCGCCTGTCGCGTGCACCGAGCCCGCAGCAGCAGCCGACGGCCGTTGCAGGCCCGAGCTGCGACGCAGCCGGGCAACATGCCGCCGGCACGCAGCCTGCGCGGCTCGAGGGCGGCGGAGCACCCGCGCGCGTCCGGGCCGTGCTGTAGCACCGCCATGCATGAGAGCAGTTCTATGAAACCCTTTGAGCTCATGCCGGTCCGCCGTGGGCGCTGCGCGCGCAGGTCTCCGCAGGCTACGACGCGCACTGGCGCGACCCGCTGGCGGGGCTGCAGATGCGCAACAGCACCTACCACCGCCTGGCCTGCCAGCTGAAGGCCCTCGCGGACCGCCTGTGCGGTGCGCGCAGTTGCCGCGACAGCTGTGCTGCTGCCGCGCACAGCAGGGGCCGGCGCGGTGCGGGCCATGCGCAGGCGCCGGGCGTGCGGCGCGCAGGCGGGCGGCTGGTTTTCATGCTGGAGGGCGGGTACGACCTGAAGGCGCTGGGCGAGTCGGTGGCGGAGACGTTCCGCGGGCTGCTGGGCCAGGTATGTGGGCGGGCCCGCCTCCGCGCTGCTGACCCCCCTTAGGGTCCGGGCCGCGCGCTGCTTAGGGCATGGGCAGAGATGTTTTGCGGGCTGCTGGGCCAGGTGCGTGTGGGGGGCCGCCTCCGCGCTGCTGACCCTCCTTGGGTCTGGGGCGCGCGCTGCTTAGTGTGTGGGCGGAGACATTTTGCGAGCTGCTGGGCCAGGTGTGGCGGGGGGGGGCCGCCTCCGCGTCGCTGACCTTCCTTAGGGTCCGGGCTGCGCGCTGCGCAGAGCATGGGCATGCTGTCTGGTCTTGCGAGCGCAACGCATGCTCACCGCGGACGCGCGGAACCCGAGCAGCCCATTGGCCCGTGCCTCTTGCAGGCAGTGCAGGGCGGCGCCGGGCCGCCCGGACTGCATACGCGCCGTTACGCAGAGCTGGGGCCACCATGCAGTGTATGCAGTCTGGGCCTGATTTTTTATTTATTTATTTTTTCCTTTACAACACAGCCCCATGCATGGTGTACCCAACGGCACGCTGTGCCCGGCTGCGGCAGGCCTCCGTGGACGGCTTCAACGCAGACCTCTTACGCGACGAGCCCGCCGAGAAAGTGCGAGCGGTCCTGAGGGAGGCGCGCCTTGTGCATTCCTTGTAACAAGGCAGGTGCAGGCGTATGCCCGGGTTGTCATGTTCATGCATTAGGCCTCGGTTATTATGTAATGAGTTTGTGCTTCGATGGTTCGTGGTGCAAGTCTGTGGCTTCTTCGGTGTTCACATCCGGCTCACCTCAGAGCTTTGTCGCAGCAGGGCATAGCTTTACACATGCAAGCGGCCGGGCATGCACTCGGTGCGCACTCCAACAGTCACAACGGGACGGTGACACAGGTTACACACTCTGAAAGACAAACACATACTTCAGGCCCACATAATTGGCGGGCCAATCACTTCCATGCCCAGAATAGGTAAGCAAGGTACTTCAAATGTTTGCAACATATTTATTGTTCGGCATAGACGCCCACCGATACTGCGGTATATTTGTGCAAAAATGTGCATGCATGTTCATGCAGAAACCCGCAGGCCCATCGCTCAACAGCGCTGCGCACAAGTCTCTGATAGAGACTAACCTCCCAGAACCATCCTGGTCCTGGCGCGGCACGGACCCTACACAAATAGGTGACAGAAATGCAAAGCGGACCGTTGATGTGCAAACGCCCTTCTGCATCTCTGCAGGCACAGGCAGGGCAGTCTGGTGTCAGTAGTGCAGACCAAACCAAGCCCGACAAATGCACGCTGGGCGCCTCCCATAGAGCAACGCTGCCACTATAGCCCTCACACAGGCTGACCGGCATGCCAAGCAGGAGGCGTCCTAGGGAATGACCCGCCCCAGGCGCAGATCAGAGGGCGCTGAAACAGCAGACTACAGAAGAAAAGACTGGGTCGGTGGGATAACATGGGGCTCGTTTCGGGCAGGACATAGCCAATGACGGGGCTCAACGCTGCAGTACCAACTGGAAAGCATCACCCTGCACACCCTGCCTCGCACTCAGCTCCCCCTATTTCGCTTTCAACGAGGGTGCGCCTGCGCTCTGCTGGCGCCGCGACTGTGCAAGCGCTCCACACATGTGCCGGGCGTGCAGCGGCGGCTGCCTCGCAGCCGGTGCAGGGCTGCGAGAGCAGTGCTGCTCCTGGCGGAATGCTGTGCGCCGTCGGCCAACCCCCGCCGCCACCCTAGAAGCACGCCCACATGCAGCACAGCAACATGCGCATTGGCGCAGAGGCATGGGCGGCCACTCTGTGAACCACGCTGCGCTTTTCCCCCACAGCGCGCAGCTCACAGACCCTCTGCTTATCGGGATACTGGGGCGCCATGGAGGGGCGGGCGGCGCCTGCACGCGTCACCCGGACACCCGCAGCGCGCGCGGGCGCGGCACGGCATCGGCGCACTTCACGACGCCCAGCCCGGAGCGGCAGTCGCCCAGCGCAGCCAGCACCTGCCGCGCGCGCGCCACGGCATCGCACATACCGATGCAAGCACGCCCTGTCACGCTCTGTTGTCGCCACATATGAGGCGCCCATGCTGAAGGCAGGCTGCTGCCAAGCCCGCAAAACATCCGAGGTGTCAGAGCGCGCCGTGCATCCTGGCAGGCCTGGCGTTTGAGGACGCATGCGCATGCCATGGCCCCCCAGGGAGCGGCTGCAGGCACAAGCAGGCATGCTGACGCCCTGCCCCACAGCTGGCAGGCGCAGCTTGACTGCGCATGCCCGCGCACTCAGGCTGACCTGTCACAAGCGGCGCAGAGACCAGCAGCACACAAACCGTGCGGTGCGCAGCACCGCACGCATGTCCCGGTGGCCCCCCGGACATGCCAACGCATCGCAACAAGGTGCCACGCGCCCGCTCGCTTGTGTTTGCCGGGAACTTGCGCGCGAAGAGCGGGCACTCGGGCGGCAGCAGGCGCAGCGACCACGCCATCTCCGCGTCGCACGGCCGCCGGTCCGCCGGCGCGCCCGCGCGCACAAACAGCCGCTCCGCCAGCCTGTGCCAGCGGCTGCCAATCAGTAGAGACCCACACCGTGCAGGCTGTGCCTTTAGCGGAGTCGAGGCTGTGACGACTTTGTGTGCACTACGTGTGACACACAACGTGCAGCAGCATGACGCAGCTGTAAGCGCCTGTGATAGTCGCGTGGGCGCCACTAGCACACGTGCGGCGTACAGGCTGGTAACCAGATACCCGCCAGGCAACGTACACCCGTGACAGCAGCGGCCCGCATCGCGGTGGCGGCGCCGGCGCGGCACGCGCAGGGGTACCCCAAACATGTGCTGTGCTGCAGGTTGCCAGGTGGGGCATGCGATCACGCGCCACTTCTGACGGTCAGCAAGGGAAAACACCCCGCGCTACATCCCACTCTGACACGCTGCCGCCCCAGCTTCCGAGATCACGCAATTACGGGGCATGGCGCAGCGCACATGATGGCGGCCGCCGCGTCGCACTGGCGCGGCCGGCGCAGCGCGCGCAGGCGCGCGGGCGTGACCTCGTGCGGCAGGAACTCGCGCGGGTGCGGGCCGCCCTTGGGCGGGAACTCCACGTGACACAGGCGCCCGGCGCAGTCGGTCTCCGCCGCCCGCCCCGCCAGCGCCAGCACGATCGCCAGCTGGTGCTCGTCGGAGTAGCAGCTGTACGGCCTGCGCGCGCGCGCCAGTGCCGCGCGCCTCGGCGGCGCGCACAGACCAGTGTGCAAAGATAAGCCAGCCCCAGCCAGCCCCAGTGTGATTGCCAGCTAGTCTCATCGAGGAGCGCAGCTGCACGGCCTGCGCGCGCGCGCCAGCTCCGTGCTTTCCGGCGGCACGCAGGCCAGCGGTGCCAGCACTGGCCACAGCAGGCCAGCCTCAAGAGGGCCGGGCGGCTCGCGTGCGGCGCGGTCGTGCCTCAAGTGGCGCACCGCCAACGCGAGCACGCTGGCTGGCTGGCGCAGTCGCTGTATGAAGCAGGGCACTGCCCGCCTGTACATGTTTCTGTGACCTACCCAAGTGCACATCAGCCCATGAGAGCACAGCTTAGCACAGGATGGGTGCGAAGCAAGCGCTGGAGCAGAGGCACCACAGTGACGACAAGCTTCACCCGCGCAGGCAGCAGAGCGGCTCCCTTACGCAGGCCCCGCCAGCGAAGACCGCGCTCTGTGCCAGTACCCAGCGATGCATGGCGGGGCCGGCGCCGCGCCGCACCCCTTCAGCTCGTCGTCCCAGCCGCGGTCGTAGCAGACGCGGCGGAACACCGCATCAACGACCGTGTCCTCTAAGAACAGGCGCGCGTGCTGGCGCGTGACCGCAAACCACTGGCTGGACTTGCGCCATGCGCGCGGCGAGAAGCTAGGCCAGCCGCGCGCCATGGCCGGGTGCCGCCGCCATTCGCTCATGTCCCGCTTCGGCTGCATGCGCGGCGCGCGTCGTCATGCACGGGTGCTGCAGGACATCATTGTGCGTACTTGAGCCAAAGCAGGCGCCGCCTGCTGGCCTCGATGCAGTTACCCAGCAAGCACGTCGAGGGACGCGCAGAGCTGTTGGGCGGGCGGGCCCGACCAGCTCGTGTGACCTCTGAAACAACGCATGTCCCTGAGAGAAAGCAGCACAAGCTATGTGGGCAGCCCTGCAAAATGCACTGCGCCCGACTCAACAAAGAGCGCATGCATGCGTCTGGCGCGGATCGGCGGCCGAGCAGCTGGCGCGCCCGGCGTCGCAGGTGAAGCGCAGTGCCGCTCTCGCTTAGAGCCGGGCCTCCTCCCGCCACAACACCGACAAGCGACACGCTGCAGCCCGCGGGGCAGCCGGGGCGCCAGGCGCCGCGCCCGATCCGGGGCGCACCGTGTGCAGGCACGCGTCCACGCGCGAGCGCAGCTCCGAGATGAGCTGCTGGTACACGAGCGCGGGCGGGTAGAGCGGGATGTCGGCCTCACTCAGCAGCGCCAGCTTCGCGTTGGCCGGGTCGCCCAGCGCGGCGCGCAGCAGCGCCTTGGACGCGTCCACCAGCGCGTGGCCGCCCCAGGTCGCGTTCAGGTGCGCGGGCACCTCGCGCCCGTGGAACAGCGAGCCGCGCGGGAAGCCTGCGCGCGCGCGGCGCGAAGCCTCGGGCGTCCTGGGCCGGCGCGGCCAGCGAGGGCGCCGCTCTTCAGCCACTGCCTGCCCTCGCGTGTTGCGGCCGCGCACGCGCAGCCTCAGGCAGCGCTGTGCCCGCGGTGCCTGCCGGTGCAGGGCCCCCCGGTCATGTCGGTGTATGCTGGCGCCGACTCGCGCCCATGACAGCGAGCGATCAGGTCGCCCGGCGGACGCCACGGCGAATACAGCCCTCCCTGCAGCATGTTTGGCAGCAGCCTGGGAGTCTGCTGGACCGCAGTGTTGAGGCAGGGCTGCACGGGCAGGCATACTGCAGCTCTGACACTGTAGATGCGCATGCCCCCAGCATCCAGGGAGCCCGGCCGTGCCTGCAAAGTCTGGCGGCGTGTGCACGTACACGGAGAACATGTGCTGGTTGCCGATCGCGCTGGGCGCCGCGGGGTCCGCGCGGCAGGCCGATGCAACGTCCGCATACGCGCGCGCGGAGCAGCCGCCCGCGCGCAGCGCGCTCAGGGGCACCTCCCCGCCCGCCGCCTCAAACCACAGCGCCCACGCGGCCTCATGCGGCATCGAGCCGCGCGTCAGCAGCAGCAGCGCGACCTTGGGCACGCCCGTGGCCGCCGCGCAGCGCGCCTGCGGCGCGGCGGGGGCGAGCGTTACCGCTGTGCTCCCGCATGCCGGGCACCGCCGCCGGATGCACTCTCCCTGGTCACCCCGCCCGCCAGCGGCAGCGAGCGCGGTGCTTGACAAGCGAGCGCCGGCAGCCCACCCGGCAAAGCAGGAGGCAGACGCAGCCTGTCGATCTGACAGATGTCAACGGTCCCAGCACACGCCCACAATAGGCCTGATGCGCTGCAATAACGTGCAGGGAGCTGGTCACAAGCTGCAGCGCTGCAGCGCCCTGCGTGCACGCCCCTCCCTGCGCACACGCCCCTGCACGGCAGGTGGGCGGAGCCGTAGGTAGGCAGAACGCGACGGCGGAGCCGGCCGGCGCGAAACGGCAGGCCCGAAGCTTTGCTGGAGCCGTGCCGCGGCGCGCCTGCACGCTGCCGGGCGCGGCGGCGGGCAGCGAGGACCGCGCGATGGCGGCGTGCGCCGCGCGGCCGGCCTCGCCGCCGGCGCGCCGGCGCAGCAGCGCGACGCCGCCGGCGTACATGCCGCCGCTCACCAGCAGCGCGGCGAGCAGCAGCAGGCCCCAGCTGTGCCGACGCGCCCAGGCCGCCGCCTGCCGCGCCAGCGCCAGCACCTGCGCCGGCGCCACGCAAGTCAACCCTAACCCTAACCGCCCCGCCGCGCCTGCATAGGCGCGCGTCCGCTGCGCTGTCTGCGCAGCCGCGCCAGCGCCAGCACCTGCGCCGGCGCCGCTGCCGCTCAAGCGCTGTCCGGTTGCAGCAGCGAGGCAGCCCCAGCCTCGACGGTCCGCCGTCGCTTGCACCAGGTGCGAGCTGAGGGCGGGGCGTCAGGCGCCGGTCGCCCGTCCGCTCCCAGGCCGCGGCCGGCTCTGCGGCCACCCACATGCAGGCACCGTACGCATCTCAGGCGAGCCGTGCAACCAGCCCTGATACGGCCAGGAGAACGGGCGAGGGCGCCTGCGGGCAGGGCCCCGAGCGCGCTGCGCCTAAGTCGCGGCCAGCCCCGCCAGCGAGCCGGCGGCTGTGAGCTTGCCGCTGGTGGAGCAGAGCGGGCGGGCGGTGTGCAGCACGCCAAGCAGCGCAGCTCGCGTGGTGCTCGGTGCGGCGCTGCCAGCTGTCCTTCGCCCCAAGTGCGCCGGAAAGCGCAAAGAGGCAGGGAGCTGCGCGCAGAGCTGAGCTCTCCTCCTCTCCCCTACCCTCGTCTCCTCTGACACCTCTGTGCCCCACGTTTCCCACGCCCAGTGACTGGCTGCCCCACACCTGTGACAGGTAGGCCGCTTCGCCGCTGCGCCTGCGTCGTAGGCGGCGCCGCTGCTCCCGTGCGCTCTCCCCGCCTTGCGGAGAGCCGCTCCAAGGCCGCGCCGCCATCCCCGGGCTCTTGGTGCTGGTCCCGGCCTTCCCCGCGGACCGCGGCCCGGTCCAGGCCTGCTCCTCATCCGGGTCGCGCATCCAGCGCACGCGGCGTCACGGCTGGACGACAGGCTGCTGGGTGCGACGCACGCAGCCGGCGCCCCACGACGGTGACCGTAGGAGCGGCCGCGCGGTGCTCTGCAGCCACTGCTCCCGTCCGCTGCCAGTGCCGACACCGTGCGCCCCCTGCCATGACCGGGGATATAAGGCATATGACCAGCTATGCAACAGGGCTTGCCGCGCGGCTGTGCCTCTCAGAATGCCTGCTGTAGCTAGATCTGAATGTTTACTAGCCGCAAACTTTGGCTGCTACTGCAAGTTGCAATGCACGAGCACGCACGCAAACCCACGCAGCGTTGACGTGCAGTCTTGGATACACACGCGTTGGCCGAGAGAGCGGGCTCACCTGTTGACCTGCGAGTAGCTTGCGTTCAGCAAGGCCCAGTGGCCAGAGGCGGTCCGAGCCACTTGCTGCACTGGCACCGCACTGCACTCCTCCAGCCCAATGCTTGCTTTCTCGCCTCTTGTTCGAGATATGGCCAGTCCGGTGAGGTCAGCGAGCGGGAGCACTCCTGCCGCCCTGCCAAGGGTTGGCATCTTGCTTGCGCTCTGCCAGGTACGATCTGCGGGGGCGAAGACACCAAGACATCCCACATATTGCACAATCAGGAGGTATACCTGCACACGTATGCAGGCGTCTGGCACGTGTCCTTAGCCGCGCTGTGCGCCCAGCTGCATTTGCATTCAGCCAATTGCAGCGGGGCCGGGGAGGACAGCAATGCAGGGCTGCAGCAGGCCAATGCAACACAGCCGCGTGCTGCTGCGACACTCAACGCTCGCCGCCGGGCCCCGCCTAGGTGTGCAGCCTGAAAGCGTGCCGCATTACTCCCTTGTGCAAAGCGCTCGATGTGCTGCTTGTGCTGCTGTGTTGCTCAAACTCGCCAGCCCTGCGCAACAGTCTGTTGGCGTGCCTGCCACTCTGTGTCCAGCACCCACAGTGACCCGTCTAGGTGCATTGCCGGACAGGTGTGTACGTTTCCTGCAGCACAGAGGCCGCAAGCTCTGCTTGCATACCCTGAGCACTCGGCGTGTGCGCTGGCAGGAGCACTGCGGCGCTTGGCGCGCCCGCGGGCGGCTGCAGGCGGGCTGGTGCGGCCTATGGCCGCGAGCGACAGCGGAGACGGGTCTGATACGGGTGGCCCCGTGCGGTACCCAGACGTGTACGGAGGCCGCAGCTATGCGGACCCGGTCGGCGGCCTCACCGGCAGCGCAGGCGCGGCCAGCGCCAGGGCTGCTGACCGAGAGGAGCTGGAGGCGGGCGCGAGGCAGGAGTCCGACGTCTTCGCGGACACGTACCAGGTGCGGGCTCACCTCCTTTGTACTAACTAATTATAATCAAGCGTGCGGCGCTGCCCGTTGGACTGAGTGCTCAGTGTGCAGCCAAATGTCTTGGTCTTTGGCCCAACCTTATGAGGCTTTGTCCTGTATCAGTCAGCAGGTATCACATGCAGAACCAGCAGACTTGCAGTCTCACAGAGGACAACCTGTCTCAAGCGCAAAGCTGGCTTATTTCCCTGTGCCGCCTGTGCAAGGCATGTTCGACTTGCGCGCTGAGCAGAGCCAGCATGCTGAAGTCCTGACATGGCCAAACACAGCGAGGTGTGCAACAGCCATGCGCGCATGGGGGCTGGTAGGTGGGTAGCGATGGCTCCTCGCCCATGCAACATCGCCTTGGGCAACCCATCAAGCGGCACAGTCGATCGGGCAACACGTCTCCTAGAAAGAGCCCCCTGAGCATGTCGGCTGTGTGGGTGCAGGGAGTGGAGCCGAGCGGCTTCAACCCGCAGCGCTACTTTGCGGAGAATCGCTGGGCGCGCAACGCGGCGGTCGGCGCAGGCGCCTTCTTTGCCATCACGCTCGCGGTCACGCTCGCGCGCGTCGCGAAGCGCTACAACTCGCCGACGTCCAAGCGGCGGCGCACCGTCGACATGAACAAGGCAGGGCTCCTGCTCGCCGCCGCTGCAAATGCTGCTGTCCTGTAGTTTCACGGCAGCGTGGATCCGCAACACCATCAAGCATGTTGGATGTTGTGTCGCCTGCACCCCGCCCCTCTGCGCGCCCTGCACGGGTCATGCGGCTGCAAAACTGATGGTGAAAAGCAGCGAGTGTCAAGCTGCCCGTGCAAGGCTTCAGGCACTTGGGATGTGGGTGCGCGTCCAGGCGGTGGTGGAGGAGCTGGACGAGTACCTGCCCGCACGCAGGAGCGAGCTCACGTCAGGTGCGGCCCCGGCCGCTTCTCTATTTGCATTGATGTTTCTCGCCCTCGCGCATTGGGCATACCTGCTCAGTGCTGCATAGTAGCATGGTTGATTTGTGTGCATCCTCAGAATCGGTGCGGAAGTGCTATGTCAATCTGTATGATGTTAGATGCCTCACAGCAGGCTGTGCTCGCATTGCCCTGTGCCTCTATAATAGCAGTGTCAAGCAAGGTAGCGCGCCATGCAGGGGTACTGCGCGCGCTGCGCGCGCGCAGCGGGTTCAGCAACGTCGAGGTCTTCCGCAAGTACCTGGTGCGGCCTGCTGTCAGCTTGCCACACTGCCTGCTGCCTCCCACACATACCGCTGCCAAGTGTGTGGCTCAATGCATGCCAGCCTCCGTTTCAAGGCAACGCTTCGCGCCACCGGCATGCTTGCAGTCACCCCGCGCGCCTCGCCACACAGGTCGCAACCCCTGCATCGCCTGCCTCCCCTGGCAGCCCGTTGCGCAGGCCTGCTTTGTTGATGTGCGCTCTGCCGCGCGGCAGTGGTACCTGCTGCGCGAGCGCAAGTTTGACGATGACGCTGTCCAGGACCTGGTTGCGCTCAAGGCCGGCCTGGGCATGTCTGATGGCGAGGTGCGCAGTGATATGTCAGCCGTGCCATGTTCGAGTGACTGTGTCAATAGTTACAAGCAGAGCCATATCTCTGACTCTGATTGACAGTGACCTCCACTTACGCTGGTGCACGATTTCTCGACCTCAGCCGCTACACTAGGTGCTATGAGATGTGTTGGCATGGCATGATCTCGGACGTGTTCAGTTGCGGCTTGAATGCCAGTCCACTGCAAACGCAAGGTGCTGCCGGGCCCGACAGGTGGCCACGGCGTTGAAGGACCGCGCGCAGCGCATCTACGAAAAGTATGGCAACGTCATGCTGGACGTGGCGGGCATGACCAAGGCGGGCATCGAGCGCAAGGCCACCTGCCGCGCGCTCTTCTCCAAGATCCTCTACCTGGCTGGCGCGCCTGACCTTGATCCCCTGCCTATTGATGGGAACTTCCGACAGGCACAGCCAATGCATCGAGATGCGCAGGCCTGCAGCAGCTGCCCAGAGCGCTCTATGGAGTCCACGTACCTTCTTATGTGAGGCATGCATGTCGCACCCTTGCAAGCTGAGCAGAAGAGCGACTGTGCACGTGCGGCACGCTGCACCTCCTGTGCGCTGTGCTATGTCTGCTGTATCCCCGAAATGTGCTCGCCATGCCTGCGCAGAGAATGAGCGCTTGCTGCCGCAAGAGGGCGAGGCCGGGCGCAGCCTAAACATCCCCGAGGTGTTTGGCGCCACGGTGGATGACGCGAACGAGCTACGGATAGTCAGCCTGTATGAGGCGCGTGCGCGCCATGCCACACCGTCAGTGTCACAACATCAGTTAAATACTTGGGGAAACTGCGCAAAGATAGGGGGTTGCCTCGCGTTCTGCCGCCTCAAGGACGACGTGCAGCACTGTTGCCAACACCAGCTGCCTTGCATTGCACCCGCGAGGCTCTCTGACGTGCTGTGCACACACCAAGCCTGACTTGCATGCAAGGGCTTTCATGCAGAGCCTGCATGCGGAGGTACACAGGCGCATGCATGCGAGACCTCATGCATGGTCACTTTTGGCCGTCCACGTGAGCTGAGGCTCTCGCCGATGCATGCGCAGGTTGACCTGGACAATCTGGAGAACCAGTTTTTGCCTGGCAGCGGCGGCGGCCTGGGTGGTCCAGGCCTCAGCCCGCCGCCGGCTGTGTAGCGCCAGCACTGGTCAATTTTGGTACTTAACAAGCGCATGCGCTGTTGGCAACCTGTGCTCAATAGGTTGCATAGCATATGCTCCTGCTGTGCACGCAGGAGGCTGATCCAAAAGGGGACGATCATTGCTACTAGAGTCCGCGCTGCATGCTTTCACAGGAACAGCAGACCGCCTGGAAAAGCGTTTAAGGCACTTTGTAAACGCCCGTGCTGCTAGTCCTGACTTGATGAGGCAGGTTGATGCAGTTGGCAGGCCCAGCTAGGCTGATGCATCTGCGCATATACATGAGCAGCCAGCTCTTGAGTTGGTGCGGTGAGTTCACAGTGCGTCAGTGCACAAAGCCGGCAACTGCCATGCAGATCACCATGTCTGCCACGCTGTCGTGTTTGTACTCCAAGACAGCAAACGGGTACATATAAGTGGCTACTCGAGCCACTATGCCCTCATATGAGCGGCGCCAAGTGCTTCGAGAGTGGTGCAGGCAGACTGCTCGTTTAAGCAATATGTATACCTGTTTGCTGTCACAAACTCAACAGCCTGGCAGACATGATGATCTGCATCGCATTCTTCATGTGCTTTCTGCCCTCAGACAGCAACTGCGGCTGGTCATATCTATCGCACGGCATGCCAGCGCCAGCACGCTGAGCGGGGCGCAGAACTTCAATTTTGTCAGACATCCTGCCCATGGATACCAGCCCTGCATACCAGTGGTCTTCATGGTCGCGCTGTATCTGCAGCGTGCCTTGTTCCTTCAGAGATGCTGCCACGACGGATAACATATTGGCTGTTGCGAGCTTTGTAGACAAAACTCTGCACGTGCTGCACAGACGCAAGTCAGCTGTAAAAGGGACGATGCTGGCGAAGGACAGAGACCTTCTTGCACCTTCTTTTTGAAGCTGCAACCTGGGATCGGGAGACTCGGCCTGGGCCTGCCCTAGTCAGGGTAGGGTAGTCCTATCAGTTGGAAGTATACATTATAGCGGCAGGCCGCTGCGGTGGTCCAGCCCAAAGCCTGTGGGAACCTGTGCTCTTGGCAGTGCTATTGTAAGAAGTGATGAATCATGCAGGCAGGCAGCAGGCTATGAAGCGTAGCTGCATCTCACACAAGTGCTCATGCCTTGCAACGTGTGCAGTGCAAAACAAGGCCAACACTGTCACCACTTGCTTGCATCTAAGATGCAACTACAAAGACTGAGTCACTGCCTCGGTTCGTCACCGTTGGCGGCCTGCGCGGGCGGGTGCTGCGCCATGCGTGAAGCTCCCAGCATGTGCGCGCAGCTGCTGAAGGTGACCTGCAGCCCGAGCCCCACCACTCCGCCATCACCCTTATATCTGTATACTGGCAGCTCTCAGCAATGCGCTGGGCCTATACATCCTTTCAACCTTGCTTGTGCTGTGCTCGCTACTGTGGCATGCCCTGCGGCAGGTTGATGATGTGGAGCAGCCGACTGATGAAGCAGAGCGCATGATGGCGCAGGGTACACAAAGCAACCCACATCTGCCCTATCAAGCGCGACACTGCTCACACCTGTCCCGCACAGGCGGGCGCAAACGCTGCCCAGCCGCGCAGCCACCTTTGCAGCTCTCTTCATTGCATGCGCTTCGGCGCGCGGTCGCGCGCACCTGCCGCGCGCCGCCGGGCGCCATGGCCGCCAGCAGCGCGGCCACCTCGCCGCGCGTCACCGCCGGGTTGACCAGCCGGCAGAAGGCGGCAAACTGTGGCTCGTCCAGCGTGCCGCGCGCGCCGGCCGCGGCACCGCCCGCCAGCCGGAACGCCGCGCGCACGGGCGCCAGCGCGGCCTCGCGCTGGTCCAGCCTGTGCCGCAGCGCAGCCTGCGCGCCGTGCAGCGTCTTCTGATTGCGTCAACATGCGAACAGCATGGGGTTGCAAGGGGGCGCATGCGTAGCCGCATGCTCGTTCAAAACACGCTGCCGCACAGCCCATTGACCTACATAGGGCTAGGTGCGGGAGTCCAGCAGCCCACAACAGCCACACCCCAGCTGCACAGTGCTGGGGCAATTCTCAACATTGACTCAGAGTACTATTGATGGCCGTGGTAACAGTGATGACACGAAGCGCCATGCCTGCAAGAGGATGGGGAACGACACGCCGGCGGCCGCGGCCGCAGCGCAAGGGGGCACCACGGCAGGCGCCGGCGCCGCTCTGCCGGCCGCCATGCCGCCCCTCGCTGCTTCTAGAACAGCTGCCTCCTCCTGCATTGCATGTGACTTCATGTGCAGCTCACGCAAGGAGTTGTAGCGCATGCGGCATGCTTGCTCCCCTTGCTCGAGTGCACTCACGGCGTCGAGCATGTATCAAGCACAACTGCAACTTCTTTTGCAAGTGTTTACAGGTTTAGGTATGTGTTTTGCACCCAAAGAATACGTTTGCTGGAAGCGCCGCTGCCCAAGGGATGCGCCGGCGCCTTGCGTGCATGCTATGGCGCGCGCACCCTGGGGGCGACCAGTGCGCGCAGCACATCTGCGACCGCCGCGGGCGGCAACGGCGCGGACCCGAGGCTCTGCACGGTCGTGGCAGCGCCGTCGGCATCTGCAGGGGCGCCCCCGCCGCGCGCGCCGGGCGCGTGCGCCGCGGCAGCGGCGGCGGCGCAGCACGCGGCGGCCGCCTGCTCCGCGCGGAACTCCTCGTCTACCTCGTTCCTGCGCAGGTATAGGGTAGGTTTGGTAAGGGGGTTACCCTACCCTGGTGCGGTGCGCAATGTCTCTTTGCAGCAGGACCTCCTGCAGCGGATGAAGCACACCAGATGCCGCACCTGAGCACCCGCCCAAACAGGTCCGCCTCAGCGTCGGCGGCCGCGTGGCGGCCCAGCGCCGCCAGCAGGCCCGCCAGCGCGCCTCGAATCAGCGGGCGCAGGCCGAAGCGCTGCGTCAGGAACGCGTACAGGTGCGCCTCCAGCGTCTCCCGCGCTTGGCCAGCGGCGGCCAGCCTGCATGCAACAACGGGTTGCGTCGGAGCGTGAGGCAAGCTGGTTATTACAGTTGAGGCATGGGGCCTTCGTGCCGCGCGCCGTCAACAGCGCAAACGGTGGACCAGCACCCTTGCTCTGTCGGGTGCATGGTAGCAGCTGATCAATCATCACGCATCCATCCTTTGGTGCTGCGTATGTAGCAGGGTGTCGAGCAGCCCTCCGCACCGCTGGTCGGCTTGAGCCTTGGACGAAAAGACGTCCCCAATGAGCTCATGAAGATGCCCAAGCGTCATTGCCCGCGCCTTGGCCCCCTGTCTTGTGCCTCCGCCAGCCCAAGGCCCTCGCCGCCGGTCTGCTGTAATCTCGCCAAGCACTGCGGCTTGACGGCTGTGGGGCCCATCAATGGGTGCCTTGAAGCTGTCGGGCCCTCGCATCTCGGTTCCTCCGGGTTGTCTGTTTGCTGATTCCGCCCTTGCCTTTTCAGGCTCCTGGGCAGCCTCGCTGTTGTGGCGCCTGCCGCCCTGTCGGGGTCATTGCAGCCCCCCTTCACCGACATTGCTGCCGCCCCTTGCCCAGCATGCCCTCCCGCTATTCCTGAGGACCCGGACCGCCCCAGCCGGCGCCTCTGCTGCCGCTAGCTGTTCGAGCAACACGCCATCCCGGACCCCACAGCCAGTTCTTCCCGGCCCCGAGCATGCCTGGGTGCACCCGGCCTGCCGCCGCCCCTCCGAGCGCCAGGGCAGCGTGCCGGCCGCATACGTGCAGGCGCCGGCCGCCGCGCGCCGCGCGAGGCGATCGGCGCGCCGGTGCGCACGCTGCAGGTCCTCCGACAGCGACGCGTTCGCGCGGCGCAGGCGCGCCACATCCCCCTCCAGCACCTGATGCATCGGGAGCGTTCCTGCATGGGTACCTGCATGGGTCTGCTTTCCCAGAAAAGGTGCCTGCGGTGCCTCCAAGGCTCCCTCTGTTGCAAAGGGCAAGAACGGCGTGCTGCGGAGGATTTAGCAGCTCCGCTGCAGGACGGCATGCAGGAAGGCATGGTGCACGCAGATGCACGCAAGGGCGTGCCTGGGTCAGACCGATGGCTTGGCTGGTCTCACACAAGTGCCTGCACTGCCAGCTCGGCTGCATAGAAGGCATTTAATGCGCAATTTATTATTAATGTAGCAGCCATACAGCCTCGTCCATGCGCAGCCCCGCAGCAACAACCTGGATATGTAGTAGAGCATGCCTGCTTGGCGGCAGCCAAGCGTGCGCGGGCATCCTCCACATCCTGCCCCGCGGCCCGCAGGTTCACCACCACGCCCTGCAAGCGCGCGACCTCTTCGTGGCAGTCAGGTCAGGCACTCTCGAAATGCTTGACTGTGCCGGCACGCTTATCAAACACCTCTGCAACCTGTTAGTGCACACCAGATGTCCTTGTGTACGCTGCGGAAAAGGCAATCGCGCATGCCTTTCTGGGCAAAGGGCTTGATCATTTGTTTGGTGCGTGGCAGCAAAGCAACTTTTTCTTTTGGTGACCAACAGTGTCATCTTTTTCAGCGTAACCAATGAAGACGTGAACTGCGTGCATGCCCAGCTTGGGGCCCTGCTGTCTGCATGCACCTGACGGGTCGCGAGCGCGGCGCCTGCGCTGGCCTCCTGGCCCTCGAGCAGCACACGCCAGTCCTCAAACAGCTGCGCAGCGAAGCAGCGCAGGTCCTGCGCGCCTGCTGCCCCGTTAGGGGCGCACTGTGCAGCTGGGCGGCAGCGCGCCCTTGCGTGGCAGGGCTGCGGTCTGCTGACAAGGCTGCAGAGGCGACTCAAGCGACGCTGCAGGCAGGTCGCACGCTTTGAGCGCGTTGCTGAGCACAAGCAAGGGACGCTGTTGAGGCTTCACAGCGCGCCTGGAGCAGGCGCGCCTCTGGAACCTGGCCGCGGCTCGCCAGGTGCGCGGCGGTGCCCTCCATGCACATGTCCAGCAGGTCACGCTTGGCAAGCAGCCGCACCGCACTGCCCCGCAACGCTGCATGACCTTGAGTGTTGAACTGTAGTCTAGAACCTCTTGGTTACAGATGCTGCAGCTGGCACTACGACGCTGTCACGTTACACACTCGCTTGGCAGCGCAGCCCAGCAACAGGACGAGGCAGGCACAACGAAGAGGCCTGGGTGCTGCGGTGGTCACCGGGTCGGCCTGTTACCTGTGCGCTAGCTTGTCCTCTGTCGTACACGCTGCTGCATCCGCGCGCTGCAGCACATCCTGCAGCGCGTGCAGCTTCCCTGCTGAGCAGGCTCTGTGGATATGCACGCATAGGTGAAGCACAAGCCAAGCTCCTGCCTGCAGCTCGCCGTCCAGCTCGCGCTCCCAGGCGCAGCTGCCGGGCTCGCCGCGTCCCTGCCGCAGTGCCTTCAGCGCTGCGATCAAGTGCTGTGCCTGACCCAGGCCTGCGCACTCCATGCCGTGCTCTGCAGTCGCTCTACGTCCGGGAAGGGATGGGTCAGCGTGAGATCGCCGGCGTGGCGGGCACTTTGGCAGCTGTCCGATCGCCATGCAAATTGCCGGTCAAGACCTGTTAGGGAACAGGGGCAGTGCCTGCGCTGCGCAGTGCGCACCAGAGGAGGCTGGAACTCCAAGCGACTTGGCCGCTGTAAGGGCCAGGGAGGAGGCCGAGACCGAGCGCCTGCGTGTTCCAGTTAGCTGCTTTGCTGTGAGGTGGCGGCCGGCGCCGGGACCGGGGTCGAGCAGGTCCGCAGGCGGCCGCCAGGGGACGGGCTCAGATGGCGGACGTCCCGCCGAACCAGACCATATATGTGAACAACCTGCCCGACAAAATAAAGAAAGAGGGTGCGGCTGCGCGGCGCGCGTGGGCACTCTTGCTGCGCATGCATTCAAAGGGGCTGACAGAAGCGTGCGGCGCCGCGCAGAGCTGAAGAAATGCCTGTACGCCATCTTCTCCCAGTTTGGGAAGATCATGGACATTGTGGCGATGAAGACGTACCGGCTGCGCGGCCAGGCCTGGATTGTGTTTGCGGACGTCGCCGCATCCACCACCGCGCTGCGCTCCATGCAGGGCTTCCCCTTCTTTGACAAGCCAATGGTGCGGGCCGGCGTCAGCGCCGCGTCTGCTCTCCGCTGCCCTGGCGGCGTGAGCACTGCATCCTGCCAGCGGCCTCCTTTAAGCGCCGGCGTGCGCCTCGCAGCGGCTGACGTTCGCAAAGACAAAGTCCGACGCGGTGGCAAAGGCCGACGGCTCGTTTGTAGAGCGCAACGCCAAGGAGCGCCAGAAGAAGAACACGCTGGAACGCGGTGCGCTGTTGGCGGCGCTCCTGCTCCTCCTGGCCGCTGTCGTGGCACTCCCAGCAGGCCAGCACGCGCGCGCCTAGAGCTTTCAACGGACTCACCTTTCTTTGCACTCTTCGTAAAGACAGCCACACGCGTCCCTGTGACTGGCTCAGCTGCGGCTGAGCTTGAGCGGTGCGCCGGCGCGCGCGCAGAGAAGCTGATGAACCGGAGCAAGACCAAGGGGGCGGCTCCAGCGCCGGGCGCGGCTCCGCAGGTGAGCATCCCCAGCCAGCGTCGGAGCGCGCCGTCGTGGCACCTGAGACAGCGCTGGTGGCAGCCTGGGACCGGACCTGCCGGGTGCCGAATGCAGCAACGCAAATGGCGAAAGGAGCCGCGCACGGTGGCAGAACGGGGGCGAGCACCCAATGCGGCCCTGCTGGACGCCCTTGTGCTCGACTGCCCCATGGCTTTCTTTCTCGTCGTTCCATGTGCCGCCCCAGCCTCTTAGCAGGCGGGGAGGCCTGCCGGCGCCCGGAGCTCGGGCGGCTTGCAGACCGGCAGCCGGCCGGCGCAGGCCGGCGCGAGCGCGAGCGGCGAGGCGCCGCCGCACAACATCTTGTTCGTGGAGAACCTGCCCGAGGCGACCACGAGCAACATGCTGTCGCTGCTGTTCAACCAGTACCCGGGGTACAAGGAGGCGCGCGCGCCCCGCCGCGCCCACGCGTCCCTCCCTTCCCTGGGCCGGCTGCGAGCATGCACCCCTGCGCTTCAGCTGCCGTCACGGCGAGCGCAGCCGCCTGACGCCTCATGTCCCTGGGCCTCCCAGCCATGCATGCCATGGACCCCGCGCAAGGAGCGGCGCGTCGGCCAGCGGCCCCGACGCCGGGCGCGGCGCGCAGGTGCGCATGGTGGAGGCGCGGCCAGGCATCGCGTTTGTGGAGTTTGAGAACGAGGCGCAGGCGGCGGTGGCCATGTCCGGGCTGCAGCTGTTCCAGATCACGCCCACCAAGGCCATGCGCATCTCCTACGCCAAGCAGTGAGCGGCTGCGGGGCGCGGCGCGCGCGCGGCTGCCGCGCGCGCTCCCGCGCGGCGGGGCCGCGTTGTGCCTGGACCTTTTGTGGTGGCTTTGCGTGGTGCCCTGTGTGCTCTGCTGGTGAGTTATGCTGGATGTCTCAGCGCACGCTCCTGCTGTAGCGTCCGTGCGCGCAGAGTGGTGTCCTGACCCACTCACTTTCCTGGCCCGCAGCTCTTCCTCGCCCGCCTGTGCGCGGCCACCGCCTGTCAGATGTGCGGGGAGCGTGAGCGTGTTGGTGCTTGGTGGGCTCCCTGCATGCCGGGTGGCCGGACGTTGCAAACTTGTCAGTAATGCCTGAAACGCCTGCAGCAGTTCTTCACACATCCAGATAATGACACGCACACGCAACAGCACCTCTTTGCTGCCGATCAGGACAGGCGCGGTCGTGCGCATATGCGGCGTACAGACCAGAGCCCACTCATCCATGCATCTGCAGCCTTGTGGCTGTGTCTCCTGTAACAAGTACAGACTCAAGTGCCACCCCTTGGCGCATTCCCGTCACTTCACACGTTATGCGTCACGCACAGCAGCGGGCTGCAGCCCAGCTGCAGCTGCACTCAAAACTCCTGATTGCAGGCGGCAACGTGTGCTTTGCGCTGCACGTCGTCGCCGACGCGCGCTCCCTGGCGCCGCCCGGCGGGCCGCCGGCGCTCAGTCGAGGAGGTAAATGCGCGACTGCACGTCGCCGACCACCCACTCGAATGCGCCCAGCAGGCCCTCGCCCGTCACCGCGCTGCAGCCCGCGACGCGCCAGTGCCGCGCGCCCATCGCCGCCAGGTCCAGCGCCTGCACCCCGGCAGGTGCAAGGGTTTGGAGCGAGGCCCTGCAGGATTTACATCGCCGCCAGGTCCAGCGCCTGCACCCCGGCAGGCGCAAGGGTTTGGAGCGACGCCCCGCAGGGTGCTGCAGCGGGCGCCCCCGGCGGGCGAGCGGTGCAACCACAATGCAGGACATGCAGGCGGCTTCACGGCCGCGTGTGAGCGCAGGCGCTCCTCATGCTGGAACGCGTATGCCGATTGTGGCACCTTGCGAGACGCGCGAGACATGCGAGCGCTCTAGGCCGCGTTTACACTGCGCAGTCACAGGCGCAGCGCTCACACCGAGCGCCAACAAGCACTGATTGACAAGCACTGGGCCGAAAACATGCAAGCGGCCTCCCGTCGCGCAGCGCGTGACTCCCAGCTCACGCCTGTCACCCCAGCACTTGCCGAGCGGGCGGCGCCCGACGCGGGGGGCGCGCGCGGGCGCGCGCCTGCTCGATCTGCGCGCCCGTCAGCGCGCCCGGCAGGTCCTGCTTGTTGGCCAGGATGAGCAGCGAGGCGCCCGCCAGCTTCTCCTCCCGCAGCAGCCCATGCAGCTCCGCGCGGCAGTCCTGCCGCGGCGCCGCGTCAAAGGGCGACCTTCGGAAGAACTTCTTTCCTTGCGAGAGGAGGCCGCGCTGTGCTGTGCGCCCGGGGCGCCTGCCAGCGCGCAGGACGCGGGGACGGCGCCGTGCGGGCGCAGGGCCCCGCGCCCGCCCGGGCCCACGCGTTCCGCCGCGGGAGGCCGCGCTTGTTGGTGCCGCGGCGCTGCTTGACGCGGCGCCGCCAACACCCCAGACGACACTCGTGACTCTCTGCCTGTCCGGGGCCCGCCAACGTGCACAGCACGCTCGGGCAGCCCGGCGAGGCGCCCAGCGCGGCGCCGGCGGCCCGGCAGCGCGCGCCCCCGTGCGGGGGCCCCGCACCTGCAAGCGCGCGGCGTCCGCGCTGTCCACGACCCACAGCAGCGCGTCGGTCTGCTCAAAGTAGTTGCGCCAGTACGTCCGCAGCGTCTTCTGGCCGCCCACGTCCCAGATGTTCAGCCGGAAGCTGCGCGCGCGGGAAGTGCATGCTGGTGTGTCCTCTGCCAGCTGACGCTGGGCGCGCTCGGCCGCACCCGCCGCTCAGCCGGCCGTCGGGCGAGCGCGCGCTCAAGGGCGCCAGGGCAGGAGCTCTGCGGGCCGGCGCGCGCCTCTTGAACTGCATGGTCTTGATGTTGAAGCCGAGCGTGGGGCTGATGGTGGTGGTGTCCTCGCCGTTGATGCGCTTCACGACGGTGGTCTTGCCAGCGTTGTCCAGGCCCCTGCGGGCGAAGCGCCTTTGGCAGCGACCGGAAGGACAGCGTGCGCAAAGAAGCGCCTCTGACCAAAGCACATACTAAGATGCACACACGAGCGGGGCGCGTACACCATCAGGAACCGCATCTCCTTCTCCTTCTGCTTCACTTTCTTTATGATGGTGAGCAGGCCCATCGCTGGCCGGCTCTCGCGCGCAGGCGCGCAGCGTGGCGCGCTCCACCTTGGCTCAGGCGCGCGCGCCGCACAACGGGTCCTGGCGGTGCAGAGGCTGGTTTGGTAGCCTGGCTGTGTTCTGTATGACACTGGATATCTGTGAGACTGTGACGCGTGCGCTGGGTGTCTGTGAGACTGTTCACTGCCGTGTGTGCTGCAGGATGCTCCGACAACCTGAGCTGCTTGCACTGCCACTGAGCGCTGCTTGGCACTTTTGTCACAGGCGGGCCTGCCAGCCTTGCCTGCCCACCCCATGACCTCACATTACAGCACATTGACTACCAGCAATGAGGACCCACACAGCCCCTGCATTAGACATGCACCTCCCTGTCTTCTACACCCCTGTCTGCTCAGCAGAGCATGCCCCGCTTGACGCCGGCATGCTGTGGTGCAGCTCCAGGATCCTGTGCAGGCTTGCGCAGCGACAACCACGCCGCGACATAGCACCGCTAGCGCGCCGCCTGCTGCCCGCCAGCCAGCACGCGAGGCCAGGACTTGGAGCACCATGCTCTCATCGCGCGGCAGCAAGCAGGCAGAGACACCACACCAGATATCTCACTAGACGGTCAGCCGCGCCGCCCGCCGCTGCTGCAGAAGGAGGCTGCACGCAGCAAGCAGCATGCCCTCCACGCCTGCAGCCAGCAGCCACACAGCCCGCCCGGCAGGGCACGGCGACTGCGCGGAAGGACGAGCGCGCGCGGCCCCCATGCGCTCGGCTGCGCCGCAAGGCGCCTACAGCCGGCGACCGCGTCGCCCGCCCTTGCGGCGGGTGGAGTCTGTGGGGATGGGCGTGACGTCCTCTGCGCGCGGCGCACAGGCGTTTAACCAACGTAAAGCCGAAGGGCAAATCACGTCAGGCCGCAGGACAACCCACGCTCCCTAAAGCACGACAGACGTCCACCAAGTGGCAGGCAACGACGGAGTGGTGTGCGGTGACAGCGGCCGGCGCACCAATGCGGCCAATCTTAATGCCCGCGCGAGCGATAGCGCGCAGCGCAGACTGGGCGCCCGGCCCGGGCGTCTTTGTCTTGTTGCCGCCGGTCGCGCGCAGCTTGATGTGCACCGCGCCGATGCCCAGCTCCTGCAGCAGACCAAGTTTCACAATCCAGTCTGCTTGCAGGTGCCCGGACACGCACTGGCGCAGGAACACGTTCGCTTCTGGCTGGTATGCTGATGAACACCAACAAGTAGCTATGCAGTGCGAACAGCGCCCGTTGCTCCGCGCAAAAGAACGGCCACCTCGCTGCCAACGCACAGCCGCCGCCGCTCGCATCCCATGCCCGCAGTTCGCTCACCTTGCAGCGCTGCGCGACGTCCTGCGCGGCGAGCATCGCCGCGTACGGCGACGACTCGTCGCGATCCGCCTTCACCTTCATCCCGCCCGTCACGCGCACCAGCGTCTCCTTGCCCGACAGGTCCGTCACGTGCACGAACGTGTCGTTGAAGGACGCGAAGATGTGCGCGACGCCAAACACCACCTCGCCCTCGCGCGTGGCGGGGCCCAGTGATACGTTCTCCTCCGCCTTTGCGGCTTTCTTGGGCGCCATCCTGGCTGGTGGCCGCCCGGCAGTCGGCTTCTGCACAACACAGGGAACAGGGGGCCTGGCGGCTCTGGGCGAGGCCTTCTTCTTCTGTTCAGGTTCTACAGACCCTCTTGAGCTGGAGAATTTCACACTCCGTGATCATATTGCAAACACACTATTGCAAACACACTACTGCAAACACACTACTTTGCCACTTACTCACCATGCTTTCAGTGTGCCAATCCTCCTTGATACACGACGCGACGTCGCCTTTACCAAGCCGCTGACGGTGCGACATGCATCTTACAACTGAAAGCCGGAGCATAAAGAAACTGCCGCCGCAAGGGTTACTTCACTGCACAGGCTGACGGACCAAGCTTCTCTCAAGCAATAAACAGCCACACATGGACGGCGGCAGGCGATACAAACCGTCAGTGCCCCTGCTGGGGCTGCACGCCGGCGCACACCTGAAATGCAACAGCCAGCTTGCAGCGCCACCAGCCTGCTGCCTGAGCGCCAGCCGAAGACGCACCCGCCCTCGCCATGACCCGCGTGGCAGCCCCGAGGCAGGCCCAGCGCTAGAACGAGCTCTGAAGCGTGCCTCATGCGACAGAGTGCGCCCGTGCTGCGTGCGCCGCAAGCGCGCCTGCCTTGCAAGCCCTCTGGTCGATGTCTAATACACGCACCGAGCCGCGCGTCACCGGGCAGGCCGCTGCCTGACCTGGAGCGCCTCGCAGGCCTCTGGCCGGTGCCGGGTGCATGCACCGGTCCGCGCGTCACCGGGCGGGCCGCTGCGCGGGCGGCAAGCGCTCCAGCGCCTCCGCTCTGCAGCCCTGCAGCCGCTCCAGCAGCGGCGCTTTTCCCGGGTTGTTCGGCTGGCCCTGCACGTCTGCGCGCGCGCCGCCCCAAGGCTCGCCCATCTGTGCTGGGGCTGCGCGCCGCATAGGAACCCGGCATGATGCCAGGCAGGACAGCAGCTCACCGTGTGGCGCTCAGCGCCCAGCATCAGGACACTGCTGCATGATCACATCAGCTCATCTATTATTTGGGGAACGTTTGCGGGCGGGGAAAATGTCCCCGCACCCTTCGTCATCCGCTCCAGCAGCCCAAAGAAGTAGCCGTCATTCAGCTGCAGCGTCCGGCCGGCGGCCGCCGTGTTCAGCACCTGCCGGGCGGATGCAGTGTCTCGGTAGCACGCTCGTCGCCGGTGCTTGGCTGGTCGCGCTGTTGCTCGGCGTACACCCACCGTACAGCCGCGGGGGGGGGGCTGGAGGGAGGCGCACGGGTCATGGCAGGCGCCAACCTTGCGTGCTGGAAAGCAGGCACGACGATGCTGATGTCGGTCCCCGAAAGAGTGCATGTGGCACCCCAGGCTTTTGGTGCATGCCAGAGCTCATGTGAAGGGCTGAATCAAACCCAGATGCATGCACTTGCTCTGTAACTGCTCGCCTGAGCCCACATTAGCACCCCGTGTAGTGTACCCGCACCTGCCTCCGCTCCGTGCTGCCCTCCGCCGCGAGCAGGCGGTTCAGGAGCTGGATCTCCGGCCGCAGCGTTTTCTGCTTCTCCGCCATCGCCACCTTCAGCACCTCCTCCAGCCGCCGCACGACCTCGGCGTCGCCCTCCTTCTTTGCCTGCGCAGGGTTGAGGTTAAGGTCTCGGGGTCACGGGCACGGTAACCACCCGGGCCTTGCTTGGCTGCAAGCGGGTACGCAGTCGTCGCACTGTTCCTGCCAGGGGGCCGTCTGTTTGACAAACTCGGCGCCCCGCTTGCAAGCTTGGGGACGGCCGCTCTGCAAGCGCTGCTGCAGGCGCTGCAGCTCAGGCGCTCGGTGCGCCGTGTTCCTGCGGTTGGCCGCACCATGGTGAGGTAGGTGCTGGCTATGTGGAAGAACTCCTCTGTCAGGCTGTTCACTTGGGCCTCCGCCGCGCGCCGCGCGTCAGGGGCCTCGAGCAGGAGCGCAAGCAGTTTGGTCGCGTCCATCTGAGTGCCATAAGCACTACTCAGCAATGCAAGGCACAGCCATGGTCTGCTGTGCTCCACTGTCCATGTGGAGGACGGAGTGCAGCGCCGCAAGGCAACTACAGAACGCACCGTGCCAAAGCAGAGCGCACAGCGGTCAGCGGGGCCTCTCAACAAGCAAGCGCTCTCAGCAAGCAGCGTATCACAACACCTTCCTGACTGAAGCGCGCGCTTCATAGGGAGGCAGCTCACACCTGCGTGTTGCGAGCCTGCCGGACCAAGTCCTGCTGGCGCTGCAAACGTCAGGACTTGTATCTAAAAGGAATGCAACGTTCCACGTCCCGTACAAGCGCATGCACACCTGCTGCTGGTGAGCGTCGAGAGCCCTTACCACCAGCGTGGTGTGCAGCTGGCGTTGCCGCTTCCCTTTCCAGGCCCAGTGTTGCAGAGCCTGGCCAGCTTGAGTGAAAGGGGGCTGCTGGCGCCGCCGCTGCTGCAAGCGCTGGGCACAGCACGCTGCACAAGGCCGCGGTGCGCTGGTGCCCAGCAATGCGTGCATGATCTCAAACATATTCAGACTCCACAGGTATGAGCAGGACTGATAAAGCTCCTAAGAAAGAAAGGCTCGATCCGAGTTAGCAACCCTAATCAAGATCAATTACAAACTTTAAAATAACTTTTGTGCGATCGACAATTCCCAGGGACCTCTCTGCGTCTGTTGGCTTCTTATATGTGACATGTAGTCATACCAAATCGCTCTTCCTACACCAGTGCGGTCCAGAGCATGCGGTGCGTGTTCCCGCCCCAAGGCACTATCAGGCTGTGCTGCACAACTGTACGTTGGCAGATTGTTGTGACATACCACTGGTTAGTGACTTCAAGTAGACCACTACTCGTGCTGTGTGTCACCCTGGAAAGCTGCACGTGCGCTTTGTGGCCACATAGCTCACAGAGGCTGCTGCAGTGCGCACCAGTGGGCAAGCAGCACGTCGGTCTGCGGCGCCCCGTGCTGTGCCAAGCATGGCCAGGCGAGTGCGGATGCGCAACTCAGCAACACTCTGTGCCCCTGCGGCGCGCATATTCAACAGCCGCTGTGCACCAACAACTGCGCCCCTTCCCCGGTACGCTTGAAGCGGCCCTGTATGGTTTTGCAAGGCGACCAAGCCTGACACAAGAACAATGAAGTAAATAAGTCCTTGAACGCCACCACATCACTTCCCCGTGGGGCGTGTGAAGCTGCTGCTGTGACAGCAGCTCAGCAGCTACACGCCTTCTGAATCGATCCACGCCGCTGGCGTTGTGTCCGCAACGTGTGCAGGCTGGCGAAAGAGCAAGGTGGAGCCCTTGCGCTCCGGCGCCCTCCAACATACACCACAATCGTCTGACGCTCACCGGGCCAACGTCCCGACGGCGACAGCCTGTGACAAGCCCGGCAGCCTCGCCGCCAGCAGAGTGCAGGCAGCCGCAGTCGGCGCCCGAGCCTGGCGGGAGGCGCTGCTGCAGGAGGGCGCCGCTGCAGGCAGAGACTTGCGGATGTCCTGGCCTGGTGGGGCCCCTGCAGGCGCGGCGACGGCGGCGGCGGCGGCTGCAACACCAGGCCATGCGCAAGGCGCGCCAGACGCTCACCCCGGTCACCCCTCATCATCCAGGAGGCACTCAGCGTGCTTGTCGTTGACGGACGTCAGGCAAGACCAGTCTGTGACCATCTCACACTTCACTGCGTGACACCCACAGGGTTCAAGCAAGGCAGTGCAGTCAGCGCATGCAAGGCCCGCCGTGTCCGCATCCGAGAACATGCAGCATGGAGCAGTGTGCACCCTCTGTGCCTGTGACAAGCATAGGGTGGTATGCAGGCCACTCTCAGCGAGCGCGCTGCAGTGGCCATGCTGGCCACTCCTCGTCTGGCGGAGCGCGCTGTGCAGCCAGAGCCCAAGCTGGGCAGGAAAAAGAAGAGGCGACAGTTTGTGAAGTAGCTTGTGCTGCGAAGCAATGTTCGCCCAGAGGACATTGATGATATGCAATGTGAAGGTAGAAGGAAGTATAAGGTGGAAGTGAAGTATATCAACTTCTCGACCTCATAGCTTGCAAATAATATGCACATACATCCGTAGCTACCTTGGATGCAGCTACCATGGACTACGGCACGTCATGCATCCACCTTTCACAAGTTGCCTATGTAGGGCGCAATTTGCTGTCATTAGCACATGCGCTCCCTTGGGCCTTGTTCAGAAGATATTGACAAGGTGTTGCATATGCATTGAAACACGGCCAGTACAATGTCGTGCGAAAACATGAGGTATACATGGCAGATGACCATGTATGGCAGCACAACCCTACGCTGTTACGAGGAAACGTACTACATCAACTCCAGTCCCTTGATCCTGCCGCCATGCGCTTCTGCCTACCCCTCCACGCTCGTGCGCCACTCCATCATGGTCTGGGCAGATGCAATGTCATCGAGGCACTTGCTGGCCTTGTCCAGATCAAGGATGTTCGCATTATATCCCTGTCTTGCATTCGCCATCGCTCTGTCGAGCACTACGCGTGCGGATTCTGTACCGACGCTCAGGCTGCGCGCGATGCGATGGTGCGCCCGGGCTCAAGTCCAGCGCGGCGCGCGTGTTGACAAGCTCTGAATTCCACAGCCGTGCCAGAGCCCACTCGCAGTCTGCTGCAACCGCTTGCAGGCTCAGCTTGTCGGCAACCGCCCAGCACTCAAAGAGGATGTCATAGCCTGTACTCTGGTGGTACTTGAGGTCCTCCTGCAGCGAGCCAGAACAGTGTGTTGCCATTCAGCACGAGCATGTCAGTGCGTGTACAGGCAATGAGCACGCGGGGCCGCACGATGACCATGAGCCGCATGCGCGTGCCAAGGAAAATCTCAGCGCGCCGCATGTGCTCCGCTGCATCAAACATGTGAGCCCACCGTGCAAGCGACATGGCTTGGCGCATGCCCGCATCATAGGCCTCCCTCTCACATCGGGAGGCCTTGAATGACAGCTCCTTGCGGCTCGTCGAAGGATCGATGACCTGCAGTTTGCCATGCGTGAGTCACCGTGCTGTCTGTATGTCAAATACATATCTTAAAAATATCTCTCAATAGTGCTGCGTATGCGTTCATAGACACTCAACCTTCCTGCTGGGGTAGCATTTTGCACAGCGTGCACCGCAACTCTGACACATCATGCGTACTGCTTGTTGTTGAACACGCGCCTTGAGTACGTCGACAGCCTCCGTGGAGGAATCCCAGCCAAGAAGCTGGAGCACAATCTCGCCACCCGCGGGCACCTGGCTGGCAGCTACCTTCAGCATGTCGCACAGGACAGGCGAGGTGCTCGCCAACAGCTGGCTGTGTGCGGGCAGGTGCTCCCCGCTGCGCAGCTGCAGCACCACGTCTGCGTCCGCCTGGAACTGTGCTGGTGTGCCTGCAAAGTAGGCCGGCTGCGCATCCTGCTCAGCCGCCATGCAGAAAACTTATTCAGAGACAAAGATTAGTATGATGAATGGGCTACGCTGGCAGTTATTATTGCAAGGAGGCAAATTGTCAAGCAGGCACATTCCTTGGAACAGACAATGCAGTGACTTCGGATTGGATCCAAGCCTTGAAGGATTGACTATGCTGTTACTGTTGCAGCTGGCTTGCACAGAGGCGGCCTGCGCTCAGAGTGCTCTGCCGCCGCCGGCTCGGACGGGCTGCCAGCAAGCCCGCTGCACGCCGGCATGCACCAAGCCCTGCACGCGGCCAGTTCTAGAGTCGGCATGCCTGCTGACATGCTCTGGTCTAAACATGCGGCCCCAGCTCGCTGCTGCGGCTGTGAGGACCAACTTCAGCATCTGGTCTGAGCTCTCTGTTGCAGCTGTGAGTGTTAGTTTCAGCATCTGGTTGAGCTACATCTAGCAGCTGCGAGCGCTGGCTTTCACACAGGCAGCCGGAGCTCGCAGCTGCAAGAGGAAGCTCAATCATATGCTGAAACTCATGCTCACAGTTGCAAGAGGTAGAACTACCAGATGCTGAAACTGGTGCTTCCAGCCGCAGCAGCGAGCTGGGGCCGCATGTCCAGACCAGAGCATGTCAGCAGGCATGCGGACTCCAGAGGGGGCCGCGTGCAAGGCATGGTGCATGTCCATGTCCGACCCAGAGCATGGGTATGCCAGGGCCATCACCCGTGCCGCTAGAGCGCTATAAGTCCGCCCTGGCAGGCGAGCGCGACGGCCGGCGTGCAGCAGGCTTGCTGGCAGCCCCTGCGAACCGGCGGCGGCAGAGCACTGTGAGCGCAGGCCGCCTCTGTGCAAGCCAGCGCTGGCAGCTGCAACAGAGAGCTGCGGCCGCCTCTGCAGACAGCTGTGACAGCCAGCGCTGGCAGCTGCAACAGAGAGCTCAGACCAGATGCTGAAGTTAATGCATGTTTTAGCCAACTGCCATCACCTTTCTGCTCACCACCAAATGCGCAGGCAGACGTGTATCTGTGTTGATGCGCTGACATGATAGCAGATATGACTGGTAGAAAGCATGCCATCCATTGCCATGAGCTGAACAATACACATGCCTGCAACAGAGCGATGAGAGCATGAATACGCTGGACATTTGCAAGTGCTTGAGTTGAGTACAGAGCCCTCGTGAGTTAAGTGGGTCCCTGGTTGTAAAGCTGTGCTACACAGGGAGTTTACAGCACGTCAGCTTGCCTTGCTATGAGGCAAAGCTGACGTCCATGTCATAACCCGCTGCTATAGTGTTGTCAACAGTATAACTATAGTTACATTTCAGAAGCACCATAGCAAACAGTTCCGCGTTGATAAAGAGGAATACATGCATACTCTTGCGCCACAGCACGTGCCAGCCATGAGTTGCATGTGGTACAGACCTGCTAGTGTTGCTCCGATGGCCACCCTTGGCCATGTCACGGACCTCGATGCAGCACTTGCTCATGCTCATGCAGTCCAGCATGCGGCCGAGCACCCAGCGCGCATCAGCTTTCTTCGCATGCCTGCATGCTCCTCTGGTAGGTGCAAGACATGCCCAGTCCCCACACGTCATAATAAGAGTACATGTGCCTACATGCGTTGCTCGCCAGGGGCAGCCCGAGGCACGGTGCCTCCCCGCGGTGCGCTTCCGGCTGCCGCCCCAGCGCCGGCGCCCGGCGCGTGCGGCCGCTGCTCGCCCCACAGCGAGGACAGGCCTGTGCTGAGCCAGCGCGCCTGCGGTGCGGTGCAGCTCAGTGACCGGGCCACACTCGTGCCACAGGCTTGACAGGCACCTGCTCCGAATGCTCCGCAGACAGCAGGCGGGGTGAAGGCATGACCGCACGTTGTCCATGGCATGGATGCTCAGGGTGTTCAGTGCGTCGGCGCCCGCTGCCAGCCGGTTCAGCCACCCTGCGCAGCAGTATACCGCTGTTGTGACCTTGTGCCTTGTGGCAGCGGTGCACAACGCGCGGTAACACAGCTGCGAGAAGGCGCGTGTGGCACACCCGGGACCTCCACGCCCAGCTCGCCAGCCAGCGCCTCCACAAAGTGATTGCAATTTCTCTTTAAAAGCGTGTAGCGATTCCCGGGCCACTCGCTCTGCGAGGCACGCAGAGCTGCAGGAAGCGCCTGGGAGCGCAGCGCAGCAAGGACTCCTGGGGGCGTAACCTACCTGGAGCCGCCGTATGAGCAGCTTCACCTGCGCGCGGCAGGCCAGAGCGTTGGGCGCCGTGCCAGGCAGGTCGTCCCAGCTACCTGCCCCGGGCGAAGTTGCGCACCTCAGAGGGGCTGAGCCGCGTTTTGCCAAGCGAGACGCTCTCCCTGAAGGTGTACCTGCAGACTTGCCGTCGCGGCATGAGCGTACCGCTGGGGCGGATCGAGAGCCACGCTCGAGAACGCGCGAGCAGCAGTCCCCACGCACATTGGGTTCTGTTTCGGCGTGCAGGAGTAGACGCCAGTGCCAGGAGTCTCCATGTAACCGTAAGACCACTCCACGCCATACACCTGGGCCCCAACCACACTGCATTGCGCTTCTGCTGTGCGGTTGAGCACTGCTGAGCAGCGAGAAAGCCAGGCCGGGGACCTGGATGCCGCCGTGGTAGACACCGCCGAGCGCCAACCAGCGTCCTGCGCTGTTGATGTTGGTGAGCGCTGCGGATGCGCTGCTCTTGTCTGTATTCCGGGTGATGTCGTACACATGCAAGACCACCTCTGTCATCTAGCTCGCCCAAGACATAAACGTGGGGCAGGTTCAGTGCGGCGCTGCGTTCAACTGTCTTCTGCACATGCACGTGCTGATTGCAAACACTGCGAAGTGTCCACTTTCCACAGCACAATCAACACTTGCGGTGATACACCGTTGCTTGTGTCAGCAGTGCTGATGTTTTCCACAGTCTGGTAAGCGCATAGGAAGTGAGAGGGGACCCGGGTAGCTCTCGGGTGGACCGTGTTGCTGCCTTCTACTCCGGTGCAGCAAGCGCAGCTTTCTTCAAGCCTAGGAAAGAGAGAGTCTGAAAGAAACTCGTGTCAACGAGTGAGACACTTTGTGAGAGGGGAACCTGCATCGCTACGCACTCCATTCTGCAAGCAGCCCGCTGTAATAGGAAGTCAAGCTGTTGTGCAGGCGGCTATCAGCACTATACCTGCCTTGCAGCGTGCCAGCTCGCGGCGCGCCGCACGGGGGCATGTGACGGAGGAGAAGCAACACCCGCTGCTGCTATGAGTGACAGCGATGACGAGCTGGCGGAGCTGCGGGCGCAGCGTGCCGCGCGGCTTGGCAGCGCCGGCCTCACGCTGGTGAGTGCAGGCGGTGCACAAGTCTTTGTCAAATTGATGCACAGCTATTTTTCTTCAGCAAGCAACCTGGTCGTGTTGTTGAAATATGGTGCGCGGTGCAGACCTCGCTGCGCGAGCGGCAGCGGGCGCAGGCCGGGCGGGAGGACAGCCTGTTTGAGAGTGAGCCCGCCGCAGCGTGCGTGCCCGTTCCTCTGCTTCGACCTTGTGCCAAGACCTCTGGCGCTGCTAACGGCAAGCGCACAACTTTGCGGCTGCACACAAGCTCACATACGCTGTGGCGCGGCAGGCGGTTGCGGGGTAGCAACGGCGCGGCGCCTGCAGCCGCGGACAGGGAAGAGGATGGTGACGATGAGGACGCGCCTGTGGTGGAGGAGGGCGCTGGCTTCGAGGAGCAGGACGCCATGCGGGCAGAGTTCCCCATGTCCTTTGGTGCGAAGCGCCAGTGGGCACCAGCCCCCGCAGCTCCGCGGGCTGACCCTCGAGGTTGCTTACGCTCCTGCTGCTCGACCGATGGGCGCCCTGACGCCTGCCGCGCACCCCCGCAGGCCCTCAGGAGCCCGACCTCGTGCGCCTGGACCATATCCACGCCGCCGCCGCACGGGGCGCCGCCGCCGCACCGCCGCAGGACGGCGCGCCTGACGCCGCGTCCGGCTTCCTGGCGCGGCCTGTGGCGGGCGGAGCCGGGGCCAGCGGCGCAGCCAGCGCAGGGCGTGATGACCTGGGCGCGGCGCGGGCCGGCGCGCTCCCTGCGCTGGCATCGGCGGCGGACGGAGAGGACGGGGAGGAGGGCGCTGGCGCGCTGGTGGGGCCGCTGCCGCCGCCGGAGGAAGAAGGGTTTGGGGCGGGGCTGGGCGAGGAGGATGAGGAGGTGGACCCCTGGCGGCTGCCCGTCACGCACGAGGTCGCCTTCGAAGGTGCGGTCATGTGAGTGCGGTTGCTTTTGCCACTCGCTTGGCGGCACAGGCATTACCTGCTCAGCGGCAAAGAAACTCTGTTCTCACGGAGCTGAACACAAGCAGTGTATACATGTCGTTCCAGGCCGAGAGGCGCTTCTGAGAGGCCTGCGAACGCAAGTAGTGTCCACATGTCGTTCCAGGTCGAGAGGCGCTTATGAGAAATCTGCTGCTTCTCCCTGTGCAGACGCTTCAAGTCGTTCAGCAGATAGCATTAGAGATACAGGGCGCGCTGAGGAGCGCACCGCCGCGCCGGCCGCAGCGCAGGGCAAGGTCGTGGCGGCGCTGGACGTGGACCGCGCGGGCGCGCGTGTGGTGGCCGGCAGCCGCGACTACGGCGCGCGCATCTTCGACTTCAACGGCATGAAGGCCGACCTGCGCGCGTTCCGGCAGCTGGTGCCGAACGAGGGCCACCCGGTGCACGCGCTGTCCTTCAGCCCCTCGGGTGAAGCCCGCGCATGTAACCCAAGCCCGACCTGGCCAAAACCATGCACGGTTCCATCAGCCGATGCCCTCCGAGGGCTACCCGGTGCACGCGCTGTCTATCAGCCTCTTCGGCGCGTGCGCGGCGGGCGCGCGGGCCCATTCCCCGGCAGCGTGTGCCCCCTGGTCTCAGCCCTGTGGCTGTGGAGCCTCCGGCCGTTCAGGGAGGCAGAGCTGAGCCGGGAGGGAGCTTGGGCCGTGCTGACGATCCTCGCCAGGCTCCTGTCGTCTAACAACTGAAAGACGTGACCGCCATGTCCAGCGCGCCCGTACGCACTCGAGCCGCGCCCACTCGCGCCGGCTGCCTGCGCAGGCGACGCGTTCCTGTGCGTCACGGGCGCCGCCAAGATCAAGGTGTACGACCGCGACGGCGTCGAGCGCGCCGAGAGCGTGCTGGGCGACCCCTACATCCGCGACACCAAGAACACCAAGGGCCACCAGTCGCCCTGCACGTCCGGCCACTGGCACCCCACTGACCGGTGCGGCCGCTGGCGCGGCGGGCTGGCGACGCTGCGTCCTTCTTAAGTTGCGCAGCGGGCGATGCTCCATACGCGGGTGTCGTGAGCCGCAACTGTCGGGCACCCTTTGGGCTGGACAGCAGGTGGTCCGTCGTGTGCGCTCTTGTGGCCCGGCTGTTTGCGGATTCGCTGGGTGCTCATGGTCTTTGACCGTGCTGAGGGAAGTCGTGCGTGCATAATAGGTAAGACGTGCAGCAGAGGACCGGGGGCCAAGGTGACAAGCCAGTCCTCGCGAAAGCAGGGGCATGCCTGACGGGGGAGTCTGCGAGCTCCTGCTGTGCATGTTTCACGGCCACACAAGACCATGTGGCGGCAATGAGTGACTTCAGGGCGAGGCAGTCATGGTGCCAATGGTGCCCAGACTCTGTGGGGACCTCGAGCAGCCAGGCGCATGGGCCCAGTAGAGCCCAAACCGCCCTCACCCGCTTGGCTGCGCCTGTCCGCACGCAGGCACACGGCGGTGACGGCGGCCGAGGACGGCACGCTGCGCATCTGGGACACCGAGACCGCCACGCAGCGCACCGTGGTCAAGCCGACGGTGGACCGGCCGGGCCGCGTGGCGGTGACCGCGTGCGCGTACGGCGACGACGGCGCGCTGCTCGCCGCCGGCCTGTCCAGCGGCGTGCTGCAGCTGTGGGACGTCAAAGGTGCGTGGAGCCTTGCTCTACCTGTTTGGCGGGCATGGCTTGTCAGTGCCAGCACTGGCCTCTCGACAAACAGCCAATTTTTTTTTTTTCGGTGATGTGGCCCGGCAAGGCGCCTTCCCTGCCTGCTTTTGCATGGCATGCAGAGTCATAGCACTGGCCGCAGGGCGCTGGACCCGGCGCAAGGCGTGCCGTCAGCATTGTTACCTTAAGGCTGGCAGACAGCACATGCTGAAGCGCATGTCAATGGGCACCTCGCCCTGCCTCGTGTGATTGGGGGTCTGCTGCATGGTATGATATTTCCAGCCGCAGGCGGTGCGCCACACCTTTTGGCGGCGCCGCGCGCAGGCAAGTTTGGCTCGTCGGCGGCGATCGGGCAGGTGCTGCCGCCCAAGGCGCAGATGGTGGTGCAGCAGAACTGGAAGTATGTGTCCGGCGGCGGCCGGGCGCGCCCCCGTCGCTCTCTGCTCCGGCCCACCAAAGCCAGCGGCTTGTGTGAGTGAAGGCCCTGAATGGGGGACCCTCATGTGCGACTCACCGGCGCCCAAAAGCCGGTGGTGTGTTGTCACTGTTTTGACCTTCCGTCCCCGACAAGCCAATGAGCATGCGTAAGTTGTGATTGGACGCCGCCGTGCTGGGCCGTGTCTGCACACCCTGCCCGGACCGCTCAGCGCGGCCGCAGCCGCAGCCTGCTCGTGGGAGCCGGGCGGTGCCCCTGCTGCTGCCATCGACCCTCGTACCTGAACGCGAGGCGCTGATGTGAGCGCCGGCCGCGCGCAGCTGGCCAAGGGCGCGCATGCGCGCGGCAGCGCCGTCACCTGCCTGACCTTCTCGCGCGGCGGCTTCACGCTGCTGTCGCGCTGCGAGGACGAGACGCTCAAGGTGCGGCTGCGGCGCGCGCGCGACACTGCGCTTTGCGTGCGTGCCAGTGCGGCCGCGCCGCGATGCGCGCTGCGCTGCAATGCGAGGTGCTGCGTGGCCGCTGCGGAGGGGCGGCGCTGTTTCCGCCGGTGCCGGCCTGCGTGATGCCCGCAGCATCTGCAGTCGGTAGGAAATGCCCAGCCGCTGAGCGTATGGGGCCGCTGATTGGCAGCGCAGAGTGCGTGACGTCTCACCCGCACGTGTTCCTGCCAAGTCAAGTTTCCTGACATGCATAGTTGTGCCTGAGCGCAACGGCCACGGCTGCGCAGGTGTGGGACACGCGCAAGCTCAAGGCGCCGCTGCATGTCTGGGAGGGGCTGCCTGCATCGTTCGAGTCCACCAAGGTGGGGACGCGCCGCGTCCCCCACGCATGCAGCTACATCAGTTGCATTACCAGCCCTTGGCCCTCGTCTGCTCCAACAAATGCCTGCTGGCTCAAGCACTCGCCAATGGCGCAAGGCAAGGCACAAGGTTGCGCGTACTCTTAGAGGCGCGTATTCACAAGGATGCTGCAGTCATATGGTGCAAAGCCGCACTCTTATAAGGCTCTGGACGGCGCGCCAGGCATCCCTGGCCCTTCCAAGCACTTTCTGCCCTGCTGGCAGCGGCCGAGCAGCATGGGCCGGCGGCCAAGCTGACAACAGAGCCGCAACCAACGCCACCCAATGATGCGTGCAGCACACGGCGCCCCCTGCAGCAGAGCCGGCCGCGCGCGCAGGCCGTGTTCAGCCCGGACGAGCGCCTGGTCCTGACCGGCACGAGCGCGGACCGCGGCGGCCGCGGCGGCGCGCTCGTCTTCTTCGACGCGAAGACGCACGCGCTCGTGCGGCGCGTGGCCGTGCCCGGCAGTGCCGTCGCGCTCAACTGGCACGAGCGGCTCAACCAGATCTTTGTCGGCGTGGGTGCGCGCGCGCCCCGGTTCGCCGTAGGTTACTGCCAGCGCCACACGTGCGCGAGAGCTAGCGGCGTGGAAGATGGGCGCTGTGGAGAGGCCTTGTCCACAGTAAGACAGGCAGCTGAGGCGCGACGTGCAGGCCAGCCATGCGGTGTTCGACCTGTTATGTCTGGGATTGATAAGGCCAGCGCGCAACCGGCGCGCCCCTGTGCGCATGTGGGCATGCAAGGCGCACCCGCAAACACGCCGCGCGCGCGCGCAGGCGACAAGGCCAGCGGCTGCGTGCGCGCGCTGTACAGCCCCACCTTCAGCGAGCGCGGCGTGCTGCTGTGCGCCGGGCGCAAGCTGCGCGCCAAGGACCCCTTCGACTTCCAGGCGCGCTCGATGGGCGCCAGTCACGCCGTGGCACGGCGCTGCACGGCGCTGCGCGGCGCTGCTGTTTGGTGTGCACAGAGTGCTTCGCAGGGCCCCCCTGCACAGGCCAATGCGACATGCAGAGGGGCAGCAGGCCGTCACACAGCTGAGCGCTCCCGCTGTGTGGCCGCGCTGAGGCTGCACCACAGGCGCACGCGCGGCCACACACGCATGCAGCGACATGCCTCGCAGCCAGTCTCGGCGGCCCGCATGCGCCGCAGAAACCAGCTCCATCCGGTGTGTCTGACTGGGGCGCAGGCGCCGCTGGTCATCCACACGCCGCACGCGCTGCCGCTCTTCCGCGAGCCGCGCCCCGGCGGCAAGCGCAAGCGCGAGAAGGAGCGCGCCGACCCGGTCAAGAGCCAGATGCCCGACCGCGGCGGCGCCGCGCCGCTCAAGCCCGGCACCGGCGGCCAGATCGGCGCGACCGGCGGCACGCTGCTCACGCAGTACGTGCTCAAGAACCAGGCGCGCGATCACCTGAAAGTAATAGGGCACCATCTGATATACCAGAGGCTGAGGCGGAGCTAGTGGCTGGCTATACTTGTTAGATACGCCCGCGTCCTGCGCCACCCTGCCGGGAGCATGCTGCTGCCGGCGGGCACCAGAGCCGCTCGTGTGGGCCTCAGGCCATTGCCCCTTTTGTTGCGCGCAGCAGACTCACCGCAGGCATCGGGTGCGCACCGGTGATTGCGCCCATGCAACTTCTCATGGGGAGCTGTCGGGCTGGGGTGACAGAGCTGCGCCCATACACGTCTGAGGCCTGTCTGGCTTGTAGTGGATGCGCACAATCAAGGAACGAACTAGCTGTGCTGAGCAGCTGGCGGCGCGGCATGCAGGGCATGCTGCGCAAGCCGGAGGACGAGGACATCCGCGCGTCCATCCTGCGGCACGCTGGCAAGGAGGGCGACCAGTTCGAAAAGTTCACCAGGGCGTACGCGCAAACGCAGCCGGAGCGCATCTTGGCCGAGGAGGAGGAGGACGACGAGGGCGGCGAGGGCAAGTGAGCCTGCCTGCCAAGCCTGATCTGGCAGGCGTGGGGGATTGAGGAGCCTGTTCTGGCGGGCTTGCGCGCGCGCGCGGCGCGCGACGCGGCAGGCAGGCGCCAGGGTTGCGGAGGCAGCGGCGGGCGTCGCCTGCCTCTGCACACGCGCTGTGTGCGTCTGCACAGTGGCGAGTGGGCTAGCAGGTGGTTGTGTTCAGTGTGCATGTGGCGTTGGCCTTCCGACCAGTGTGTTTGTCTTCACTGGCTGTGCTGGTGTCCTGCATCAGGCGCCTGGAAAGCAGTAGGGAGCTGCGCCCGCCCTGCTGCTGTTTCTAGAGACAGCATGATTCGCTCAAAGCTGAGTGTTGACCACGTTCTGAGCACATTGACAGGGCTCTTGCCTGAAGGCTTGCACGCATGCTCAGAGTGGCTGCAACTGCCTGCGGTCACATCCGGTCACATGCATGGACCGCAGGTCAGCCGCAGCTAGCTACGAAGACGGCGAGCGCCCGCCGCCGCAGCCTCATGGTGTGCCGCCGGCCTGGCATCCGGACGCGTGGGGGCCTCCTCGGCACACGCTGGCAGAGCAGGTCCTAGACCTGCGCAGCAGCACCAAGGCCAGTCACAGCGCTCCTGGGCAGCCCGGCAGGACCACCACAGCGAGACTCTGCACTCTGCTGAGGGCGCACCTTCCCGGGCCAGTCATGCGGGGCGCCCAGACGCCACGGACGCGCGCAGCGCCGCCCGCAGCTCACGCGGGTGGAGCCTCGGTCGCGGCATCAGACTGGCCGCAGGCGCAGGATGCCCACGCCTTCGCCAGCGAGCCCCCCCCTCGCCCGGCGTCATGGCAGGGCGATGGCCGCAGGGTGCGGCGCGGCCGCGGCGCCGGGCGCCGTGAAGGCGCGCAGCGCGGCCCACATATCGCGCGTCTGCTGCTGGGCGGCCGAACCCGCCGCGTCGGCGTAGTCCAGCAGGTCGAGGTTCCAGACGCCCACGCCGCGGAGCCCCAGCTCGGCCGCCAGGCGGTACTTGGCCGCCAGGCTGCGCGGGTTGTCGTACCAGACCTGCTGCAGCCCGGGCGCCGCAACGCTTGCCCTTCCCCACTGACACAGTGCACAGCTGCGACTCTGGCACTGCAGGTGCGGTGCCCCTGCTGCCTGGCAGTCATGCATGCCTTTGCTCAGCTTTGTCGAGTCCCACGCAAGGGGGTGCAGTTGCGCATGCCAGTCAGAGATCAGGCTGGCTTGCGCAGCATGGCGGCAGGGGCCAAACCTGGAAGCGCGCGCCATGCTCGTCCTCGTAGTTGAAGTATGGGGAGGCCTGCACATCGTCCCACAGCGCCCCGCCCGTCCTGTTGGATGCCAGCCCTGCGGAATGTGCGGCCTCCGCATGTCGACGCCATGCCTCTGCCAACAACAACGTCGCCTAGACGGGCGCGGCGCCACCCCAGCCGAGCGGCTATACACTCAATGGTCGTGAGCAAGGCAGCACACTGTGAATGGCATGGGCCTTTGCTCCTCATAAACCTGTCAATGGTGCAGGGACCGGGCGTCCTCCTGCTCCCGCTGGAGCTGCAGCTAATTCCCCGGAGCGTGCTGGCGTTGGTGCGACACCCAGCCCACCAGACGCGCCGGCCTGAGTGCAGTCCCGCAGGGCGCGCTTTGGAAGCGGCAGGGCCCTGACCTAACCCAGCGGGCGCGCACAGCGCATGAGCTCCGAGTACTCCTTCTGCGCGCCCGCCGCGTCCGAGCACGGCGCGCCGCGGAAGTCAGTCGGGTTGAGCGCGCACACCGACGGCTCGGCCAGCCCGCCGCCCGCCGCCTGGCACGGATACGCATAGCCGTACCTGCGCGCACGCGCGGCGCGGCGGCTCGGCGCGCCCGCCATATGTCTGCGCTGGTGTGCGTCCGTGTGTGCCGAGGCAGGCGTGCTGAGGCTCATGCCGTCGTGCCCACGCCGGCAAGCCAGCGCCTCATCAAACGGCCTGCGGTGTTGCAGTCATGCGTGGCAATGTTGCAGCACGCCAGAGCACTGCCTGAAGGACGCGAACCGCGCTCTGGCAGCTCATGCAGCTCGGGAGCTGCCAATGCGGGCGCAGAAGCACGTGTCGGGCTCTCAATCGGGGCTCGGGCGAGCGTGCGCTGCGGCGGGCGCACCAGGGCAGGCCGAGCACGAGCTTGCCGGCCGGCACGCCCAGGTCCAGGTACTGCTGCACGCCGCGCCGCGCCAGCGCCAGCGGGCTGTTGGCGCTTGCCACGCAGCGGCCCCAGATCTGCGCGCCCCGTGCCTGCACCATTCGTGGCATGGCGGCGCACGCTGCGGCCTGCTGCCTCACGGCAGCGTGCATGTCATCCGAGATGATGCAGCACATCCAAACCCTCCTCATCATGACATACTGCATCATCACTGACTCCCGCTCGACGTCGGGTTCAGGCCCCAGCTCTATGTTGGTGCATGGAGGGCTGCATGTGCTTGCAAGGCGGGTGGTGTGCGCAGACCGACACGGGGAGAGTCGCCCACCTGGGACTGCATGTCATATGCCATAACGAAGAGCACGTCGGCAGCTGCGGCAAGGCCCAGCGCGTCATAGTTGCGCCCGTCCACGCCAAACGGGCTCCATGCGACGTCCACTGATATCTGCGTGAGCCCCATGCGGGGCGTAGGTCAGGCGCTCTGTAATGTCAATCAAAGGGGTCTGTTCCAGACCAATGTCAATTGCCACATGGTGGGAGACGCCAGTCTCCATGCGGGGCCATGCGCTTGAGCAGTCACGCACCTGCGCAGCTGCAAAGCGCTGCCTAAAGGCGGCGGCCGTCTCCGCCACCAAGGCCGTGTACGCACGCGCCAGCGGGGAGCCCGGGGCAGCGGGGTCCTCCAGGTCGAAGTTCACGCCGTCCGTGTGGTGTGTTCCGGCCTCATCCAGCCGCGCCTGTACCTACGAGTCAACCGACACCACACGCAGTGTGTCCATGGTCTGACTTACACAACAAACATTCCATACTTTTTAGCGCACAATGAGCACTCAGGCCTCCATACATACACACCCACTCGGCTCGGTACGACGCGCTCTCCAATAGCGTCCTGTTGGCCGGCAGCTCAGCGCTGACCACGACCTTGGCACCGCGCTGGTGGGCCAAGCAGATGAGCTCCGGGTCGGTGTTCCATGCCACTGTCGTCAGCTGGTCCCAGTCCCACTGCCTGTACATCAAGGGCGACTTGCGCACCGAGAAGCCAAACACCTGCGCATTGCTTCGTATCACCCACTTTGGAGAGCGCATATCCTTGGCACTGCCGCAGTGTGCTGACTGCTTTGCTCTCAGGTGCCAGATTATGCCCACACCTCTTTGCGAGGCGCTTGTGCATCTGCTTTGCAAAGCGCAGGAGCAGTGCAGTCACAGCCAGGCTGTACAGGTGGAAGAGCGGAACCCAATGCACAGGCAGCCAAGAGCAGCACCGGTCTTACAAGCCACTGAGTCACCATCTTCACACCGCTCTACACGTACACGTGAAGCAGAGAGCAAATTGCTGCAAGAAATAAGAGAGAGGCCAGCACTTCAGCCTGCAAGCAATCGCCTCCCAGCCAACCTACCCTTGCCCATGCATGCAGCACACATGCCTGACACGCTCTTGCTTGCAGCTACACTACCGCCACCCTCCAGCTTGATACGGGTACCCCGTCAGGCGCAACAGGCCCCGCCTGAATGACAGGCTTCGCCCGCCACAGCACAGCCTGCGTTTCCCGACCAACGCCCATGGTCCCAACGGCTGGCCCCACTGGCCACTCAAACCTGGTCATCGATGCAGTAGACGACCTCTATCGCCAGATCTAGTACACGAGGCCTGCGCAACCACCATCCATACACGCCCAACATCTTTGCACGAGCACCTTTGAACCAGCACAAAACCCACAGACACAAAGCTCTCATTGTGTAATCCTCCCCCTGCAGCATGACACATGTCCATCATGGTGATGCATCTTCAGTGCCTGAGCCCGGACCCAGTGCAGCAAAGCCACAGGGGCAACAGCGGACAGCACAACAGTTGCGCACCGTCCACAGCGCTGTGGCGGTAGCCCGGGAAGCCGTGCACGCCGTACGGGCCGCTGCGCGGGCAGGGCGTCGTGTCGGCCACGGTGATGATCATCAGGCCCATGGCGCCCAGCAGGCGGTTGTCGCCCTCGTACAGGCTCTCGATGCGCACGGGCGTGCCCGGCGCGATCTTGTAGGGCATGGCCAGGTCGTCGTCGGCCATCTTGACGACGTAGCCGTCCTCGTTGCCGGGCTCGCCTGCGCCAGGGCCGAGACTTTATGAGCACCATGCAAGCGGTGGACGCGGCTCCAGGCAGCGTGAGAAACACATGGTGCACAGCAGTGTGTGACACTGGTGCTCGCCGCGCAGCGGCAATGAGCGGCCCTCAGCAGCGCGCGGTCACAGGCAACATCGACGACGTCATTGAATGCATGGCAGATGCTGGCACAACAGGCCTGCTACGAGCGCGGCGGGCTACCATGCAAGATCGGCAGCGCTGGCAAGCATGACCGAACAGCAGGACACCGCAGGCACTGCACACACGCGCACGCATACACCCCACAGGCAGCTGGGGTTGCCTGCCACTGAAGCGCAGCGCGCACCCTTAACCGTGCCGTACACCGGGCAGCTACGGCAGATGCGCTCGCCGGTCTGGTCATTGTACAGCGAGATGCACTTGCTGCCGACGTGCTGGTGCCTGCGCGCGAGCCACGCAGGACATCAGCAGACCCTCGACCCCCAGCGCCTGTCGTGACCTGCGCAACGAGGCGCATCCTATGTCGCAGGCTTTGCCGTACGTTAAGATCGACGTGGCCCATGCTCTCGCTCGCTCCGCTCTTGCCAGCGACGCCAGTACAGGCCTCCTGTTCAACACTTCACCCTGACTACGTGCGTGCCCCGGCCGCACCGCGAACATGTGTTGTCGCGCCCCAGCAAGTCAGGGAAGGCAGGAGAGGATACGCACCCGGTGCAGCGCACAATCTCGAACTCCTCCTTCTGCGGGCAGCCGCCGTCGATCGTCTCGCGCACCACCTGCGCGCCAAAACACTTGCATAGTGAGACTGACATATACAGTTGGGGTGAAGATTGCACAACTAGTGCAGGCAAAAAAAAATCAATGTACACCTGGGCAGCCCCAGTGCGACGTAACTCAGAAGACACAAACCGCGGTAGCCAGCTTCACACCTTTAGACGCTGTGCAGATATTCCACACAGACTACAGATATAAATGCCGTCCACTCGCACCACACAACACAACCGCAGTTATCTATAAAGACCTTCTCCCATTGTCACTGCAATGCCGCACACCTTGCTGTGCGTGGTGTTGGGGCCCAGCGCCTCGGTGATCTGGTACTCAAACACGCCGCCCGTGACATCGAACAGGAAGAAGTCGACCGGCTTGATGTCTGCGTCCTCCGCGCCCAGCACCCTGCCAATTGAGCAAGGCCTTACTATGTCTCCAGCCGTGCTACAGTGAGGCCGGTGCATCGCGTCTGCGATTCGCGCTTGTTACGTACTACCAGGCACAGCCCTCATCGCAGCAGCGCTGAGCCTTCAACAAGGCCCCCACGCTGCTCATGTGGTGATCAGGCACTGTCACTGTCAGGACACCCTCGACTCTATACTGTATCAGAACCCTACGCACATGCGCTTTCATTACATTACCTTGGTGGCAGCAACACATTTGCAACACGACCGGCTCACATGCACACGACCCATGCCAAGCACCCTTTCTCACAAGCAAGCCCCGCGCACGAATGCATCCGCCAGCCGTGCCCTGCCCAGGGACTCACCGGTACGTGACGTTGTACTCGATGAAGTAGTCGACGCTGACCGGCGGCGCGTCGGTCGGGCACGTGCGCGGCGAGCAGCACAGGAAGCTGCCGCGGTTGGCGTCGCCTGCACGACAGCACACAGCGTCAGCTCGCACCTAACCCTGCCATGCCTGCCGCTTGTGACACAACCACCTGTCTTGTAAGATACTCTCATCAGGTCAGCATCACCCCTGCACACCAAAGAGACCCTAGCCCCAACTAGTGGGCCAATGAGCTTGCAGGCTCTCCGGCAAGGCAGTTCTGCATGCCGCAAACTTATCACCAGTGTCTAGCGCCAGCCTATCCGCCTGCTCATACGTAAGCAGCAATGCTGCGGGAGCGTGACTCACCAGGGCAGTGGCACTCCAAGCAGGCAGTCAGGTTCGCCTTTGTCACGCCAATGGTGTTAATCAGCTCAATGTTGGCCATGCGCATCCGCTTGTCGGCCACGCTCTCGCCCTCCACCACCATCGCAAGCGGCCACTTGAGCTGCGCGTGCGGGGCGTGCGCTCAGCGCAAACCGCTGGCCACGTGTGCGTGTGCGCCGGCGCAGCGAGGAGCCACACGCTGAGCACAATCTCTACCCGACCTGCAGGCACGCAGGAGCTTGTGCAAACGACATGGACCCTTACGTGCCACAAATTTTAAGCCCAAGCCACAACCTCTCCTCTCACAATTTTTACACATTCTTATTATCAACTGCCCACACAGAAGCCGTGATCCCTATGCGCACCGGTGCGCGGTCACGCGCGCCGCGCAGCTCCGCGCCAGAGCCCTGCACGAACTTGCCGGAGCTGCCCCAGTGGTGCACTGCGCGCGGTCGCATGCATCCACTGTTAGGATCCTCCCAACCCTAACACTTTGCCCTCTAGCTTGGCAGCATCGCTCAAGCTCATAAGTACGAATTAATGCAAGGCAATGGACGATCAGGGTAAATCAACAACCTCTCAGGCAGCAGCTTGTCATATTATGAAGCTGATGCACCTCCACTCACGTCCCAGGCAACACTGCTCCTCATGCCAAACTTAAGACAACAAGTTGCCAAGGGCGCACCGTAGACCTCGCTCAGCGGCACGGGGCGCAGCGTGGCGTCCACGAGCTGCGACGTCTGGTTCACCACCACGACAGACCCGGTGGCGGGGTAGGGCGAGTCGAGCAGGAGCATGGCGTCCGTGACCTGCGGCGCCGCTCTGGAGTACTTAGGGCCAAGACAGTGGCTGCTGCTGCACAGAAGGCGAACATCAACATTCCACCAAGCAGAACAGCCCGGCCTTGGTGACTGGACAGGGCACATAGGCGTTTGTGACACGCCGGATATCGAATGCTGTATGTGCAGGAGCAAAGCAGGAGCCAAGCAGTGCAGTCACATGCTTGAGGTGGCTGCAACGTCCACAGCCTCGCACGCCCTGCGGCACAGACACCAACAACAGCGCTGCAACGCACCTCGCCCGGCGCCAACGTCTGCTTCGGCCCCAGGCAGTGCACAGAGATGTACCCGTTCTCCAGCTCCACCGGCGCGTCGCAGCTTCCCTCGCCCATGAAAGGCAGGTGCCGCTTGGTCGGGTCGAACTGGCCCAGCACAGCATGGCAGTCAGCCGCGGCGCATACAAGGGACACCAGAGCGTGACCGCCTCCGCACCATTCAGGCAGCAATCCCACATACACACAGCATATGTCGCACCTTGGGCTTCTGCAGCGTTGCATCGATGCGCTGCTGCGCAGCGCCGTGCGACACCGGGGCCGCAAGCGTGCTGCACGCAAAGGCCAGAACGAGCAGGCAGGCGCAACACCGCATGGCAACCATCTTGCCGATTCAAGTACGAGACGTTCTGAGGCGCAACGTACCAGAGACTGCTTTCCAAAGAGCAGACATCGTCAACCCTCTGCAAGGCTGATGGCATCGTGGCCCATTGCTAGGCCCAGGCGGTTTATTTACCAGTAATAGTCCAATTTCCATATATCGCCATGTATGGTGACCAGCATATGGTAGCCTTCGCTTCACGTTCTGCATTGTGACATTACACCAGAAACAACCAGCACCTATCTACATGTGGGCACGGCGAATCGACAAGGCAGGCACGCTCTTGCCATGTTACCGCAGCCGTGCAACAACCCGCGCTATACAGCAAGCCTGCAGGAAAATTGGTACACAAACACAGAGGCGACCAACACAGCAATAATGGCGCCTGTGGCTAACCAATACACTGTTAACTGATAAAGGTGGCACGCACCCTCATTTTCCTGCCGGCCACCATAGGACCCGGCACAACCAAGCAGCCTCAATGCGTGCCGCCATGCAGCAGCGCCACCACGGTACATGCGCCACTGCGATGCATGCGCCCATGCTTTGCGCTTTGCACAGCACAGGCGCATGCCATATGCGAAGCGCCCACTCTCAAATGGTAGCCTCCAGCACTGCACGCACAGCATACAGCACCTCTCAGCATACCGTTGAGGAAGGCAAACAGCAGAGAATGGCAGAGATCTCCTAGCACGCCTCTGCGAGCTCTACCAAAGCTCAAAACGAGTGGGAGAGGAGAGGTGGACACCTCTTGCCTGCATACCTCATGACCTACCACACCTCCTTGCCCAGGACAAGCGCGCTTGCGGAGAGACACCACTCCTCTTCGCCCAAGACGCGCGGGCTGGAAGGCACATGCGCACAGGCGCTCAAAACACAGCGCGTCGCAGCGCATGCGGCCGGGGCGCGCCGAACGGCCCCGCATGCAGCTGCGACGCGTCGAAGTTGGCCAGCGCGTTGGCGGCCATGGCGTAGCCGAACTGGCGGTGGCAGGGCGTGCCGAGGCCGGCCACCCAGGTGCTCATGAGGCCCATGACGCCTGCGCGCAGCATTACATTCTTTGGCAAAGCCTGTGGTACATGCAACAGTAATGGCGGCCCCGGAACTCATAAGCCCCCCAATCCCGCCCGATTTGGGGCGTGTGCTTGTTAGCAGCCACACTCACTGCGAACATCCAGTGCCCTCACCAGCTCGAGCAGTGCCCAGGCGCTCAGCGGCACACGCGCGAGGCAGCGGCGCGGCCGCGCACCCAGGCGCCGGGTGTTGCCGTCATAGGCGCTCTCTACGCGCACGCGCGTGCCAGGCGCGATTTTGTAAGGCTTCTCCAGCGTGTCGTCGGTCATCTTGACCACGTACCCGGCCTCGTTGCCGGGCTCACCTGCGGGCCGGGCCGGGCAGGACGTGAGCACGTGCTCCGAGGCGGACCCATGACATGCGTACGCACTGCGCAGGCCAGCACACACCCCAGAAACTATGCAAACTGCACAGACGATCTGAGGTGTAAACCTCCTCCCAGTCACATACTGAGCTTGTCAAATCCACGCAACTGTGAGGAGGCCGCAGGTTGCAAGGGGCCGCGGGTTGCAGACGTCGCGAGAGGAGCTGTGCGCACCCTCCTCTGTGCCGATCACGGGGCACGACTGGCAGATGCGCTCATCTGTCTCGGCATTGTACATCGTGATGCAGCGCGCGCCGATGTGCTGGTGCCCGGAGCAGCGCACAATCTCAAAGTCCTGCAACTGCGGGCAGCCCGCGTCGACCTCCGTCTCGTATGCCTGGCCCCACCGCAGCACAGAAGCAGTGAGTGCAGGAAGTCATACCGGCCTACCTGCTACACACAACACCCCTGGCCCTGCGCACCGGCTCCCACCCGCACTTCAGGGGGACAGCGTTGGTTTCTCAGTGCACTTGACATGCCACTCTGAATTGACACCAGCAAGCGTCACGCATACCCAACCCCCCAAAACCTGTCAGCAAATTATTCAACCAAACCCTGCCCCAACACACCCGCATCGCCACAGCTCCTGTCAGGCAGCCAGTCCGTGCAAGAGGCGGGCGGCACGCCTTCAGGTGAGTGGTGTTGGCGCCCATGGGCTCCAGGATCTGGTACTCGATCTCACCGCCCGTCACGTCGTACCCAATAAAGTCCACGGGGCGCGCCTCATGCACGCTCGCGCCCAGCGGCCTGCAGCAGAGCGCGGCGCTGCCATCAGCACAACCATCCACGTAGCACAGACCTGCAGGAGCACAGCACACCGAAGCTGCCCACAGGCACGAGCGCACAGTATGCAAGGCCGACCATGTGCCGGCCGTTGCACGACTGCAATGGCCTGCAAGCCGTGCGGAGTTCTGCCCAGCAGCCTCACATAGGATAGTGGCACCGCCCCGTGCCTGAAGGTGACATTGTACTCAAAGCGGTAGGTGCGCGGCGGGCCCGGCGTCTGCGTGTGGCAGCTCTCGTCGCGGCAGCAGGCGAAGCCGCCGCGGTCAGGGATGTCCTTGCACGGACCTGCGCAACGCACGCTCAGACTCAAGTGCATGCTGAGAGCGCAGGCGGCGCTCATCACACCAGCAGCCTGCTCAGCCTCCAGCGTAGCAGCCGCACCTCTATCGCGAGGAACCAGCGACAGTGCTTGCAACAGCACTGGCAACAGAGCAAACTTTCTGCTTGCTCTGCCTACTGGTTTGCCTACTGGGTAGAAGGCAGGACCAGCACTGTGCGCCCACTATTTCTACTTTGCTCAGAAAGCGCGACCTGCTGAGGGAGGCGCGCACATTCCAGGCAGTGCGCGAGGTCCGCCGGCGCGATGCCGGCCGTGCTGATGAGCTGGATGTTGGTCAGCCGCGCCTTGCTGCTGAGCAGGCTCTTGCCGTCCACCACCAGCGCGAGCGGCCACGCCAGCGGCTCGCGCGTCATCTGGCCGCGCAGCTCGGCGCCGCTGCCCAGCAGGAACGTGGTCGAGCTGACGTAGTGGTGCACGTACACCTGGGTGAGGCGCGCGCGCTCAGGCTCTGGGCAAAGCGGCAGAACGCGCGCAGCAGCGCCAGAACAGCAGACACGGGCATTCCCCCACTCTCTGCTCTGTCTGTGCTCCTCACTCTCTGCTCAGTCTGTGCTCCAGGTGTTGCAGTAACAGCAGAACAAAGGAGACTGCTCACCTCCGACAGGGGCACGGGCTGCCCGGCGCCGTTGATCAGCTGCGCGGTCTGGTTGACGACCACCACGCTGCCGTTGTGCGGGTACGGCGACGCCAGCAGCGCCATCACGTTCTTAGTCTGCACCCGCCGCTTGCCTCAGTGCCATCACACTCAGAGCGACAGCCTGTGCCGGCAGCGACCTTAAACACCACGCAGGCCTGCCGCAGTGGCCTACAGGCTGCACCAGTGACGCCTACGCATAGACGCCTCGGGTATGCACACCGGCGCGCGCACGCCAGGTTCGCCCGGCGCTGCCACGCACCTGGCCGGGCGCGAGCTGCTCCTCCGGCCCCAGACACCTCACGGTCGTGAACTCGCTGTTCTGCTGCGGCTCCTCGCAGGTGCCATAGCCTGTCCAGCGCGCGCAGGCGTGTCTCAGTGCTGAGCCATCCCATAGGCAACAGCTACGGCCTGAGGAGCACGCTCGCTGCAGCCCGCTCGGCAGGACCGCAGCGACGCAGCAGCACAGGCGCGGCTACGTATGAGTCACGTGATAGAGCTCCACACGAGGCGGGCCAGGTACCTGCAAACGGCAGGTGAGGAAACGGCGGGTACGCCTGCGCGCCGCCACCAGCGCCTGAGTCTGGAGGGCAACAGGACAGGGCCCAACAAGACAGGGCAGGGCTTGCTCATGCTTGCTCATGCGCGGCAGAAGCGCACTGTACTGCTGCAAACCAAGGTGGCAGGTCACCAGGCCGCACCACGGACGCCGCTTTGTCCTCTGCGCTGGTGGCACTGTCCACGGATATGACGTAGGGCCCCGTGCGCCCGGCATTGCTCTCAGCGCCCGCAAAGGCAGCGGTGCAGGCCAGAAGCGCCAGGGTCAGCGCAGAACGAGCCATCGTGCTGAAATCTGGTTGTTCCGGCGCGGGTGCGCGCTTTTGCAGTCCATAACGAGGTGAGCTCGTTGAGGGGTACTACCTAGGGTACGGGACCCTGCGTGCCCAACACAGCCTGTGCTTGTCCCTAGTATGCACAGAGCACGGGCATATAGCAGTTGAAACTGCAAGCGCGCACGGCGTCTGGTTACACCAATTTGCACATGGGGAAGAAGCGTGCGCGCGACGCCTCTACTTGGCCTTGTTGTTTTAACTCCTGTGTATTTGAAACCTTTCGAGCGGCTTTTGTGCGTGCAGGCAACAAGGCAGAAGCAGAGATGGATGTGGATGCGCCGGGCAGCAGCGGCAGGGCGGCGGCCAAGCCGAGCGCCGCAGACGAGCCCGCGAGCCCCATGGCGGCGGACGACCGCAAGCGCCCCGCTCAGAGCAGTGGCGCGCTGGGTGTGCGCAAGCATGGCAAGGCTGGCAAGCGCGGCGCGCTGTCGCACAAGCAGAAGCGGAGGAAAGCGCAGGCGCTCGAGAAGGTGAGCTTGCATGGTTGAAAAACAACCAACTTAATTGAGCAAAGAGCCTGCTGTGACTGTGAAGCACACGTCGCAGGCGCTGGCGACGGCCGACCGGCGCGAGAGCAAAGGCGGCAAGAGCAGCCAGCGCACACAGCGCAAGAAGGCGACTAAGGTATTGTGGGTCACTGAGAAGGGCAAGTGATGTTGCAAGCATTGAAACGCGTATCTACGCAGGCTGGGTACTAGCGCTTGAAAGCGCTTGAAAGGACAGAGACGGAGTGTAACCTGTCAATGCGCTCCACCGTCAGAAAACTGTGTGCACGCAGAGGTGACGGTGCTGGTATATCAGCACCGGGCGCAAATCCCCTTCCCGCCAAGACTTGCTACCCTGAGAGGGTTACACCTGTTCAAACCCAGCCCGCTCAAGCTTCGCACAGCTGCCCGGCTGAAGCTTGCCTTGCATTCCCCCTCTTGCGCTTCTGGAGCTATCAGTATTTGGTGTGTACGTGAGTTGGCCAGACAATCCACCTTGTGCAGGTACTCAAAGTGTCAGACAAGCACTTTGCAACTCGCATACTAGCGCACAGTTTGGAGGCGTGATTGGAATCAGGTAAATATTGCACGTGGAAATAGAACCACCGCTCTATCTAACAGCAGCAAGCACTTGAACAAGCAGTGTGAAGTGCTGCAAAATGTGGCATGCCTTGCACCTGCCCTCCATCAACCTAGGACCGCACACTGCTTGCTCTGTAGCTCCCTGCGCATACTCAGCTTGCCTTGCGTGAGCAGCCGCCTGAGCACGCGGCTTTCGAGGCGCGCTGACACCTTGCGCCCACGCAGGACGCGCCAGCTGGCCTGAAGGCCTCCACCCGTGCGGCCGCACCTGCACTCGCCAGGCAGTAAACGGTGCCCGGCACCGGCCACAGCACAGCGCCGCAGCCATGGGCGGCTGCCTGTCTCTGTCGCGCGTCAGCGACGAGCCGCTGCCGGCCGAGCCGGCGGCGGCCAAGCGCGACGGCCGCGCGCTGGTCGGCGTGGGCGCCGCGCCGGCCGGCACCGTCCGGGGCAAGGGCGTGGCGGAGCGCGTGCGCGAGCTGGTGCCGGCGGCGGTCCTGCCGCCGCGCAGCGGGCCGCACGCGTACGAGGTGGTGGGCGACCTCTCGGCGCTGCCGGGCCCGGCAGCCGGCTGCGGCTGCGGCGCCGCGCGGTTGCTGCGGCACCGGCGCACCGGCGAGCTGGTCGCCTCGCGTTGGATCGATTTCCTCCAAGGCGAGCCCGACTCCGTTCGGGCATTTGAACTTGGGGTGCAGCGCCCCTGGCTGACTGCTGTCACCAGCCTCGGCATGGTGATGGATCACTGACGCGGCGGCGGCCCGGCGCGTGCGCGCAGGCGTGCCGCTGAGCCGCAGCGACGAGCGCGAGATCCTCAACCACCGCCGCCTGGCGCACCCGCACGTGCTGGGCTTCCGGGAGGTCTACATGGCGGCCGACGCCGCCGGCTTGGAGCACGCCGGCGCCGCCGACGGCGCGCACCTGGTCGTCGTCACCGAGCACGCATCGGGCGGCACGCTCGGGGACTGGGTCGAGGCGGCGGGGCCGCTAAAGGAGGCGCAGGCGCGCCGCCTGTTCGGGCAGCTGGTCGGCGGCCTGGCGCACTGCCATAGCCGCGGCGTCGTGCACCGCGCGCTGTCCGTGGACACGCTGGCGCTCACCGGCAGGCGCGGCCCGGCACCGCCTGCCCTGTGCGGTTCACACTGTACCCGCTTCCCTGTGCTGTATATGTACTTGCGTAGAAGCCTCGTGCGCTTGCTGGGCTTGCTGTGGGCCGCAGCTCCCGCAGCTCCCGCAGCGCATGAGCCCACAAAGCACGCTTGCAAGTGCTCACACCTTCTGTCACTGATCTGGACATCGCTGTGCCAGACCGGCGCTCTGACAACGCGTGACTGCCCGCGCGCAGCGCACATGCGCCGTGCCTCAAGATTGCGGGCTTCGGCATGTCCAAGAGCGCCATTGAGGAGTCGATGCCAAAGACGCGCCTGCCCAGCGCGGCCGTCTACACGCCGCCGGAGCTGCTGGCGTCCGGCTATGGCGGGTACCCGCAGTACGACGGCGCCGCCTGCGACGCCTGGTGCCTGGGCATCTGCCTCTTCTGTGCGCGGCCCGACGCTGCAGCACTGCCGGCCAGGGCTAGGCGGCGCCTCGCAGCCGCGTGTGCATGTCATGCAGTGCAGGCAAAAGAGGGTGAGGCTCAACTGAGGGACACCGGCCCAGAAGTGCAGCATCACCGGTCAGGCCTGGCGGAGTCTCGCAGCCGCATGTGCGTGGCATGCACTGCAGGCAAAAGAGGGTGCGGCTCATACGCGGGAGAGCACCAGCTCATCTCTCCCACAGCAACCATGCGCCGAGTGTGCGAGCGCATTCTGTGCCGGTCGGCCCGCGCAAACCCGACCATGAGGGCGTGCGCTGATCGGGAGGCGGGCGAGGCGCAGACATGCTAGTGGGCCGGCTGCCGTTCCTCGCGAGCGCCAGCGGGCTGACGCGGCGCGACCTGGCGGCCATCGCGGCCGCGCGCTATGAGGTTCCGGCCGCGCTGGGCCTGTCGGGCGAGAGCCGGGACCTGCTGTCGCGGCTGCTGGTGTCCACGCCCCAGCGCCGCCTCAGGTCCGCTGCCGGCTCACCTCCTTTGGAGCATGTCGACCTTGCTTGCTGCCACGCTGTGTCAATTGCATGACACAGGGACAAGGCAGCGCAAACGCTGCCGCTCCACACGTGACGCAAGCTGTCCCTTGCGTACTGCTTGCCCCTACCCCTGGCTCGGCCGAACGCCACCCTCGTCATGCCTGAGCCTGCGCGGCCCAGCCTTGCCCCTGAGCCAGCCCCGGCCTGCATGGCACAGCGACCTCCCGGGAGCGCCTGCGCATGCATGCGGGCGGCAGGGTCGCCGAGGTGCTGCAGCACCCGTGGCTGGGCTACGTCGGCTCAGCGCCGGCGCCCGCCGGCGCGCCGCCGCCGGCCGCCGCCTGCGTGCAGAGCGAGGCCGAGCTGCTGGCGGCTGTCGCGCAGGCGCGCCGCGCCGGCCGACGCCGCCTGCTCGCGCCGCGCCCCGCCGCCACGCTGCCAGGCAGCCCCGGCGACCCCGGTGCTGCCCTGGCCGGCCCCATGCGGAACGGCGCCGAGGCAGGCCCGCAAGCGCATGGCACGCCGCCGGGGGCGCCGGAGCGCCGGCGGGGCACAAGCAGCACCGGCAGCTCGCCAGGCAGCACCAGCCCAGCGGGCGACGGCGCGTCGAGCAGCCCCGGCAGCGACACGGCGGCCTGGGCGGCGGAGCGCCTGCACTCAGCGGAGGAGCGGCTCGTGCTGGAGCGCAGGCGCCTGCGCGCCGCGCGGCGCGCTCGCCGGCCGCACACAGTGGAGTAGAGGTTGCTGTGGGCTCCTCACACTATTGTGTTGAGGGAGCGCCGCGCACGTCTGGGAGCACACATAGCCAAGTACGGCTGACGTGCTGCTTGCGGTGCTTGCAATGCCATGGTCACGCCCACGCATACACCCGCGCACGCAACACGCTCTCTTGTTACACTGCTTCTACAGCGCTTGGTTCGACTGGAGCCTGTCCGCCTCAGTCCGGCCGGCCCAGAGCGCCGACCGCCTGCTGCAGCCAGCGCCCCAGGTCGCGCCCTCCGGGCTGCCCCAGGTGGCGCAGCGCGGCCGCCGCCCACTCGTGCGCCGCTGCCGAGCTGGCGCGCCCGAGCACGCGCTCCAGGGCCGCAGCACCCCCGCATGCCCTCACCGCCTCCCGGCCGCGCGCGCTGTCCCGGGCGATGAGCGTGAGCGCGTTGGCAGCCCGCGTATGCACATCAGCAGGGCGCGCAGGCGCCATCAGCGCGACCAGCGTCGGCACGCCGCCGCACTCCCGCACGCTGTCCTGGTTCCGGGTGTTGTTGGTGCACAGGCTCACCAGCGCCTGCATAGCGCCGCACTCCCTGTCGCTGTACTGATTAACAGTAGTGTCTGTACACAGACCTGCCAGCTCCGCAGCAGCCCGCCCACGCACTGCCTTTATCCGGCCGGGCGCGAGCAGCCCGACCAGCGCCGGCACGCCGCCACACTCCCTGACGCTGTCCTGATTTCTGGTATTGTTGGTGCACAGACCTGCAAGCACCGCGGCAGCCCACCTATGCGTGCGGGCAGGGCCGCCGGGCGCCAGCAGCGCAACCAGCGCTGCGATGCCCCCGCACTCCCGCACGCTGTCCTGGCAACCGGTATTGTCGCACAGGTTGTACAGCGCCCGAGTGGCCTCCTTGTGAACGGCATCCGTCCCGTCGAGCGCCAGCAGCCCAACCAGCGCCGCAACGCCCCCGCACTCCCGCACGCTATCGCAATTCTGGATGTCGTTATCGCACAGTTTCCGCAGCACCGCCGCAGCATGCACAGCGGCAGAGCCACCGGACGGCAGCAGCCCGACCAGCGCCGCCACGCCCCCGCACTCCCGCACGCTGTCCCGAATCGAGTTTTATCAAAGCACAGGCTCCGCAGCGCCGCTGCGGCCTGCTCGTGCACGGCAGCGGTCCCGCCGGGCGCCAGCAGCCCCACCAGCGCCACGACGCCCCCGCACTCCCGCACGCTTATGCAACTCTGGGTGTGGTTACCACACACGCTCCGCAGCGCCGCAGCGGCCTACTGGTGCACGGCGTCTGTCATGCCGGGCGCCAGCAGCCCGACCAGCGCCGCGACGCCCCCGCACTCCCGCACGCTGACCCGATTTTGCCAGTCGTCCCAGCACAGCTTGGACAGCGCCGCAGCGGCCTGCTCGTGCACAGCGGCAGAGCTGCCAGGCGCCAGCAGATGGACCAGCGCCGCGACGCCCCCGCACTCCCGGACGCTGTCGCTGCCGTGGGTGGTGTTCCTGCACACTTTTGGTAACGCAACCGCAGCCCGCTCCTGCGCAGCGGCAGTGGCCCCTCACGCTGTTGCTATACGCACCTGTAAAGCAGGCACGCCTGCTACCACCTTGGCCACAGCAGCAGAGCCGCCAGACACAGGTAGCCAGACCAGCTTCACGCATGTCAAGGAATCTGTCAGGCGCGAACAGGCCTACCAGGGCGGCAGGGTGGACCTCTGGTGCAGGCTGCTCGCGGCCGGGGCGTCCGTGCCGGAGCCTCGGCCGCACGCGGCGCCCCGTGCTGCCGTGCTCGACCTCGAGCGAGCAGGAGCAGCCCTCTCTGTCAGCAGCGCTGACGCTCCGGCCCTGGAGCGTGACGCGGGGCCGCGGTTACTTGGTGGACTCGTGCCGGTTGCGTTGCTGCGCGGCGACATGCAACCAGGACGAAGCACCAGCTCAGACCGTGACAAACGGAGGAGGATTGCACACAGGCGTGCGCTGCCTACAGAGGCAGTCTGCGGGAATCAGTGGCGCTGCTGCCGCACCTGCGCGCCGGCATCGGGGCGCCCGCGCTTCATAGGGCGCTGCTGTGTGCACCCACTGGCCTATCAGCCTACAGACCCTGTAGTACAGAGCTCCAGCGAAGGCCTGGATGAGCAGATGGCCATGACATTACAAATGCGCCGCTGCCTTACACTGAATGCACCCCGGGCCAAGGTGGGACGCAGAGGCTGGGCATACCAGAGCACTGGGCAGTTGCACACTCGTGGACCAGGACAGGCAACGCTCGGAGCGCGAGCCTGAGCAGCTCGTGTGTGAGGCTGACATAGGCTGCACACCACTGGCTGCGCAAGTACGTAACACGCTTTGCTCTTCAAAACCACAGTGGCGTGCTGATCCAGCCTTAATACAAGAACAGCTTGCCGCCTGCAGCCGCTTGAGCAGAACACGCCGCAGTGCAGCATGAGTGCGCGCACATCGGCCTTGGCAGCTCGGCCAAGGGCCATCCGTCTGGACGAGCTTCCCGTAGAGGTACCTGCCGAGGAATACTGTTGGCCTCCACTGCAGGACGCGCCCCGCTACGCACGGTTGGAACACGATGCACTCCCTGAGAGGCGCTGGCCAGCCCCTGCAGGTCCTGCAGGCGTGCGCGCTCCAGCTCATCAACCAGCATTCTGCCCCCTTGCACGGGGGCTGGACACAGGCCTTCACGCTGCAGTTAGTGTGCAGGCGCGCACTGCATGTTGACTTATATGGAAGAGCGCTCGACAGGCTCGGCGAGCTAAGCTGGTTGCGTGCCACACGCGATAGGCGTTTCAAGGAGGCGCTTGAGGCGCCATACTGGACGACGCTGCGCTCCGACATCGTGCGCAGGCTGTGGCGGGCGCTGGCGCGACCCGGTGCGTTGCTTGCGCCGCTCGTGTCCGAGTCTTTTGGCTGTGCAGTGAGGCATGGCCCGAATGCACTCCACTGCTCCCCGTGTGTTGGCAACGCGCGTAAACGTATTACTCCTACAGTAAGCGGGCCCTCCTGGTGGTCCCAACCAGTGACACCCACGGCTGCCGCAGGCATGCCTGCCGGCGCTGGCGCCTGGCAATGGCTCCAGAAGCAAGGCGTCTCCGTGACGTCCATCTGCGACCTGGCCGTGGCCGACGCAGACGCCGAGCGGCTCCCGGTCCTGCTGGCGAGCCTGCCCGCGCTGAGGTCGATTCGCGGGCTCGGCGCAGGCAGCGGGCTCACTCTGCGCCCGCACCCTGGCGCTGCTGTAGCAGCCGCCCAGGACTTCCTGGCCGGGGCTGCGCGCGCCATAGCGCACTGCTCATGCCTTCGGCGCCTGCGTCTGATCATTGACTTGGCCAACAAGCGGGCGGACCGGATTTCAGGACCTTTTTGGCAGTACCTGGCCAAGGCGCGCGCGCTCGAGGACCTCGAGCTGACCATCAGGTCGAGCGCGGCCGACACGCGCCATGGGTCGGCCGTAACAAATGTGTCACGAGTGGCAGCGGGCTTGGCCGGTCTATCGCGGCTGCGCACACTGACCCTGGTACTGGCCAATGTCCGCGAGGACGCCACGCTGCCTGCCTGCATGTCGCGCCTGGTTCAGCTGACATCCCTGAGCCTGTTTGGCCTGCGGGGCCTGCGCTGCGCGCCCGGCTGGGCGCGCCTGCCAACACTGGAGTGTCTGGAGTTTGGGAGTTGCGTGTTTGCGTGCGACGGCGAGCAGGCGCTGCCGGGCATGGACGCGCTGGTGGCCCTGACCAGCGTTGATCTGTGGAACTGCTGCGGCCTGCGCGCGCTGCCCACATCCCTTTTGCGCCTCACGCAGCTGCGCAGCCTTGCCCATTGGCAAACGGGGCGCGTTGAGCCGCTGGCAGTGGGCCTGCCCGCCAGCGCCCCCTGCTTCGCGGCCCTGACTGACTTCACCTTGGCGGGTCATGGGCTGCCGGCCTTTCCTGCTTGCGTCCCAACCATGATACGCTTGCGGTGTCTCGACCTGCGCGGCAACTGCTTTGAGCAGCTGCCCAGTGCTGTGAGCGTGCTCACAGCGCTCGAGTCGCTGTACCTCGGGCGGCTTTCTAGGCATGGGGAGATCGGGGGCGCCCTGGACGTCTGTGCCCTGGGCAACCTGGCGGGCTTCCCGAACCTATTCAGCCTGTGGTTTCATAACTGCAGCCTGCTGTTCTGCCCGAGCTTCGAGGCCGCCGCCGCGCACCCCTGCCTGCAGGAGCTGGAGCTCACCACTGCGTACCCCGCCCCTGGCCCGTCATGCCAGAACTTCCTAGGCTTCGTCATTGCCCTGCTCCAGCAGGGACGCGCAGAAGTGCTGCATTTGCAATACAGCGTCGTTCAGGGCGCGGGGCAGCAGGACGGCCAGAGATTCAGGGGCGCCTTGCAGGCCGTGGGCTTTGCGCGGCGTGGTGACGACGGTGATGGTGTTTGCGTGGACGCGTAGGATGAGCACGCAACCGATACAGAGTAGGCTGTGTATGCGCCGGGTCAGCACATGCGAGACACGGGCCTGTATTAGGCCAGCGGCGGCGGCGTCATTGCGCATCCCCCTGTCCAGGGCCCCGCCCTGCCTGAAGCGGAGGCGCTCGGCATGCATGGCTGCCATGCTACCGAGCCCCGCTCGATGCATGCGGCGCCGAGGCGAGCGCAACCTCAGGCTGTTAACACAGGCGCAGTAGTGCGGGGCCGGGCGGCTGCGCTGCATGATTTGCGCTGGACTGGCACATGCTGACGCCAGAAGCTATCATGGGCATTACAGCCTGGGCAGCAGTATTGCAGGCTGGCATGCCAGGAGATTTGACACCTGTGTTGCACCTGGGTGGACTGCAACTTAGGAGGGTGTGCTCACTGTGGTGTGCTCAGCGCAGGGCAACAGCCAAGTCAGTGAGTAGCACCTGTGGGTTCCAAAGTGTAAACAGCGAGCAGGGCTTGCCCCTGTGCCTTGGCATTCATGTCAGCCAGAAAAAGGGTGATATTCAGACCTGTCAGGCATGCTGTGCACTGGGCAGGCGAGAGAGCTGACCAGCTGTCGGTTGTGCACCATGTGCACACATCAGCTCCTGGTCGCTGTGTGTTGCAGTGATGGGGCCACTGTCTTCAGGTCGTGCATGCACTAATTAGGCTTTATAAAGCCTTGCATTGCTGCTTCAGCAGCTCCAGGTAAAAGCTGTTGGCTGCTCAGGTGTAGGATAGCAGGATGGCCTCTTATGTGTTGTAGCAGGCGTGCACGTTTGTAGAGGACACGTCTGTTTCCAAGTACTGCATTGGACGCATACAAAGTGCAGGGAGAATTCTCTCGAGGCCAGCATGCAGGCTTAGCATGCGTTTGCGGTTAGCTACCCACTGTCAGCTCTGGCAAACCAGCGCTCACCAGCTGCTCCAGCCTTGTTGACACGAAGAGTAGTAGCACCTGCGACCCTCGGCCACAGCAGTGGTCTGAGCATTTGCCGCTTCCCTGATACTGCACAACTTTGCCCACAGGAGCCGCCAGCGCCTCAGCATCACTGTTATGTTGCGCTCACTGAACAAGGTCCTCGCAATCGCTTTTCAACCATCATTGGCGAGCGGTTGTCATAATAGCAAAGCAAAGTCATCATACAAGGCACCAGCATTGGGTCTTACGCATGAATGCGCACCGGACGTTCACTCCCAGTGCTGCAGCTCCACACGCCGCTTGCCTGTGGCGCGCAAGACGTACATGTTATGCCGTTGTTCAGTGTATGCACTGCTGCAAGCCTTATTCGACGCACAAGGCGCAGCAAGTGTGCAAATGTTCTGCAGGCGAAACGTGTGCGGCGTGTTGTCTAGCTGCCCACGTGATATTTTCAGCAGGTTTCACTGTTGTTCCCAAGGATAGCGGGCGCCACGATCTGGCGTGCCAGGCGGCGCCGGCTATGAAAGTGGGAACGGTGAGGCGCAGGAAGCGGGAACAGTGAGGTGTAAGCTGGCTTAATCCTTGGGCATACCTGTGCGGCTGCCTCAGGATAAACGGGTGCCACCCTCAGCTTTAACCAAAAAAAAGTGAGCGGCCTCCTGTAGCCACCTGACCCTGGCCTGCCCTGGCCTGAGCCTGTACAGACAGCGCGCTCCAGCGCGGGGATCAGAGGGGAGAAGCCTGAGGCATCCACTGTCCGTTGCATAAATACAACATCTCGGCAGCAGGAGTGGTTCTTACGGTACAGGTCAGTCGCCGCACCAGGCGCACGCAAGCATGACGGGCATCGCCGCCAAAGTTGTGGCTACGCAGCCCATCAGCGGCCAGAAGCCTGGGACTAGCGGCCTGCGCAAGAAGGTGACCCTGCATCGGCCGCACGGTCATGAGCACCTTAGCGTTGTCACCGACAGAGACAGTGTTTGAAGTGCTGGTTTTGGTGGAGCGGCAGAACACAAGCCTGTAGGCACTGCCAGGGCTGCCGGTGACAGTAACGTGATTTGACTCCCGCACGCGCAGGTCACGGTGTTCCAGCAGGCCAACTACTTGGAGAACTTTGTGCAGGCGACCTTTGACGCGCTGCCGGCAGAGAGCCTGACAGGCGAGCGCAGCGCGCACCTGTTCGGCCGTGCTTGAGGCAGGAGCATGTGCGTTGAGCTCGCGGCGCCAAGGACCAACACATCACCCCCGCAGGCTGCACGTTGGTGGTGTCCGGAGATGGCAGGTACTACTCCAAGACGGCTATCGCCACCATCATCCGCATGGCCGCGGCCAACGGCGTCGGCAAGGTGCCGCACACACAGTCCCGCCCTCGGCCACACTACTTGCCGCCAAATGCGCACGTGCCTGCTGTGCGTACGGACCCACCTTCCTAGCGGCGCAAGCTCCCAACGCCACAGCGCCAGGAACCAGCCCTGCAGGCCGCCCCTCGCTAGACTTGGTGCCCGGACAGAGGAGCCAGCACCCATGCTGTGCCAGGCTTCCCAAGCCCACGGAAAACGCCATGTGCTTGTCTTCATATGTACCCGCTCCTGCACAGGGAGAGCGCATGGGGAGCAGACGGGTGACCTGCTTCCCTGCCGGTGTGTGCGCTGTACACGGACATGCGCTCGCGGTCACAGGTGTGGGTCGGTGTGGACGGCCTGCTGTCGACGCCCGCGGTGTCGGCGGTCATCCGCACCCGCCACGGCGGGGAGGCCTACGGAGGCTTCATCCTGACCGCCTCGCACAACCCGGGCGGCCCGCACGAGGACTTTGGCCTCAAGTGCGCCGCCGGCGCGGCGCCGGGGACAGGCGGCAGCGGCCTGCCTGGCACAGCGCGCGGGGCGGCTGCGGCTGGCGGTCATGCAGCGGCGACCGCTAGTAAAAAGGAAGGCGTTCGCTCTCACATGCATGCTATAGACATGAGGGGCGAGTGGCTGCAGAGAAGATGCAGGCGTACGTCATCATGCAAGCCGCATGCTCCCTGAACACTGCTCATGCCGTTCTTTGAGATGCCACTATCGAATGAGCCGCTCGCATGCTGGAGCATGGCAGGGCACATGCTTGCCCACCTTGCGAAGAAGCGCGCCAGCGAGCTCGCCTGGGGAGGAATGAGTCAGTGCTGGACATGCCCGCACGACGAGCACGGCATATCAGGAATAGTGTTTATGCGATTCATCGAGGAGGTTGCCGGCGTCATGTCGCTCAGCGGAGTCGCCGCGGCGGCAGGTACAACTGCGAGAACGGCGGCCCCGCGCCCGAGAAGCTGACCGACGCGATCTACGCCAACACTGGGAAGCTCAGCAAGTACTACACCGCGGCTGAGGAGCTGCCGGTGGACCTGTCCAAGCCCGGCACCGCCACCTTTCTGGTCCAGCACCATGACACCGCCAAGTTTGGCAACTTCGTCGTGCAGGCGCGCGGGCATGGCCTTATGCTGTGCTGGTGGCAGGACATGCCGCGGCCGCATCGGATGAGCCTTGCTTGGTGGTTCTGCTTGCTCTGCACTGACATGCTGTGCACTGGCGGCATAGTCGTGAGGCAGCCACCTGACCGCCGCACGAGGCAAGCAAAGGTCAGCCCATACATGCGTCGATGAAGGCGCATATGCGAACAGAGCAAGACGCTGTATCGGAGCGCAGCGGCTACGCACTCTACCGTGGCGCGGTCCACACAAGCCTGACGGATCCATAGCTTTCCGAGAGCCAGGAGGCGCGCCGCCGCGGCGCAGGTGATCGACCCGGTGGAGGACTACCTGAAGCTGCTGCACCGCATCTACGACTTTGGCGCGCTGCGCAGGCTGCTGGCGCGCAAGGACTTCCGCTTCACGTTTGACGGCATGCACGGTGTCGCTGGGCCGTACGCGCAGCGCATCTTTGTGAAGGCGCGCCGCCGGCCCGCGGCCATGTCCCCCGCTTTTCCTGCTGTGACACACTTGACCCCCACACACTCGCTGGGACTGTTGTGGACAACCGCTCACCCAAAAGTCTTGCAGAGTGCCTGGTGCAGGCCCCTACAAAGGCCAACGCTGTGGCCCACGGCGCTGAGACCTGCTCAGAAGTGCTTGAAAAAATATGCTCCTGGCAATCGGCCTGCAACAGCAGGGCAGTGCGAACGCAGGAGCTGGGCGCGGATCCGTCCAGCCTGCTCAACTGCGACCCCAAGGAGGACTTTGGCGGGGGCCACCCGGACCCCAACCTGACGTACGCCAAGGATCTCGTCGCGGCGTGCGGCCTCGGGAAGCACCCCGCGCCCGCCGCGGAGGCGCGCGCCTGCCTGGCCGGCCGCTGCGGATGCAGGAAAACCCGCACATCGTGTGGCTAGAGGTGGCCGGATCGACAGGGAAGAACATTGTGCAAAACCTTGTTTGATGCTGCATGGGTCGTGCACCATATCAATGATCAGTGTCGAGCCTGATGGTTGCAGCCGGGCGCGCGCAGCTGCCGGACTTCGGCGCCGCGTGCGACGGCGACGCCGACCGCAACATGATCCTCGGCCGCGCGTTCTTCGTGACGCCCAGCGACAGCCTCGCGCTGATTGCCGCCTACGCGCAGGCAGGCCCCGTCGCGCCGGCCTGAACACACAGCGCTATGCGGAGCTGTCGCAAATGGTTGTCGGGCTCAAGGCTGCACGCCCGAACTGGTAGCGGACACAGGGCAAAGTGACGGCTGTGATGCGCGCCTATGCGCGCGCTATGGCTTGTGTGTTACAGTTGCATCCGCGGTGCCTACACGGGAGCAGCATGCACTGCATGCCATGATCCAGACGTCAATGACTCTGAGTCACCGCTCGCTGTGCGGACGGCAGGAGGCCATCCCGTACTTCCGCTCGGGCTTGAAGGGCGTCGCGCGGAGCATGCCGACCTCGGCTGCGGTGGACCGGCGCGCTGATCCCGCGGCCGTTCTGCCGTGCCGTGCATAAGTGATTATTTGTCAATCATGCGTTGTTGTCTCAGCCCATCAACTGCCAGCGTACTTCTCAATGGGGGCTGCCGTGCAATGGTGTCACCCTATGGCAAGGCCGCTTAAAGCGTTGCTGCTGGCCGCATGTCGTGCACGTGCTATTGCTGACATTCCTGAATCACGGCAGCTGTGGCTCACAAAGGCGTGCTTGGCAATACCAACCCAACACGCAATGTGTCTCCCGAAAGCGCCCCCAGGAGCGTTTGCGCTGAGATCAATCTGACCGGGCGGCGCAGCGTGGCCGAGGCAAAGAAGCTGGAGTGCTTCGAGGTGCCGACCGGCTGGAAGTTCTTCGGCAACCTCATGGACGCGGGCCGCTGCTCGCTGTGCGGCGAGGAGTCGTTCGGCACCGGCTCCGACCACGTGCGGTGCGCGCTGTGGCCGGAGCCTGCCATCCCGCCCCTGGTCCCGCAGCGCGGACTATATTGCTGCCTGATGCGTGCTTGGCTTGGGGCGTTCTTCAAACTTTTGGCTTGCTCGGCCGCTCAGGTGCTTTTGCCTTCCCTGACCCCCGCCGGCCCCTCACCCCCTGGCTCCCCCCGGCTACCCCCTTTGGCTCCCATGGCCCCATCACCCCTGGCATGAGACGCCAGCGGCGCACAGCCAGTGGGGCGCCGCGGCAGGGAGAAGGACGGCCTGTGGGCGGTGCTCGCGTGGCTGTCCATCCTGGCGTACCGCAATGTGCCGCACGAGGACCTGGGCTCGAAGCTGGCCAAGCTCGCGCCCGGTGCGCGCCGCCCCGCGCCACGCGCCCCCTGGCGCGGGTGCCCGGGTGCTGGGAAAGGCCGTCCGCGAAGGCGGCCCAAGCTGGCGTGCAGCGGTGTTGCTGAGCAAGTCCTGCGTGTGTGCTGTGCACACGAATTGTGTTGCTGTGACATATTGTGGCACGCTTGGGTCAAACCCCAAATCCAAAGATTTGCCACAAGGGCCTGCTTAGCGGTGGTCCGGGCATGTGTGCTGGCCGCCGGCCAGCCGCCCTGAGCCGAGCGGACGGTGGCGTGGCGCGCAGGCCTGCACCTGGGCGGCAAGCCCAGGGAGGCGGGCGCCAAGGTGTCCGTGGAGGACATCGTGAAGGAGCACTGGGCGCAGTACGGGCGCAACTTCTACACGCGCTACGACTACGAGGGCGTCGACACCGACAAGGCCGCCGGCGTCATGCAGCTGCTGGTCAAGAAGACAAAGGACGTCACGCAGGCGCGCGCACGGCGCCGGCAGGCTGCCGGCCCTGCCCTGAACCTAACCCAACCCTGTGGTGCAGAGGCTTCGCAAGACCGGTGGCTGGCAGGCATGCAGAGGTCGCGCGGGGGTGCGGCGCGCATGCTCTGCCAGAAATGTCACAAATGCCAAGAGTGGCAGCCTCCCCTGGGCGCCGCACGACATGTTGGGTGCCGCGTCAGCGCGCCCCCGATCTCGTCTGTGACAGTGACCAGTAGTGGCAGTGGCCAGGAGTGGCAGTGGCCGGCGGCCGCCCATGAGCATGCGGCGGCGGCGCGCGCGCGCAGCAGGTGCGGCGCTTCACCATCGACGCGGCGGACGAGTTCAGCTACACGGACCCGGTGGACGGCAGCGTCAGCGCACATCAGGGCATCCGCTTCCTGTTCACCGACGGCTCGCGCGTGATCTTCCGGCTGTCAGGCGCGCCGCGGCCGCCGCGCCGCCGCCGCGCACCCCCTCATGCATCTGAGGCGGTCACCGCATGTCCTGCCTGGGCACGATCCAAGCCAGGTGTTTTCATCACAAGTGCAGTGCAAACCCTCTTTGCTTGCTACTGCATATGATCAGGCACTGAAGACGCTGGGCTCTCCAGCACAATCAGCGGGCTGCCGCTGAAGATCAGGCCCGCCTGGACGAGGCCGTGCGCACCAGCACAGAGCAGCCGAGCGCCTGAACACCGCCCGGGCGCGCGCGCAGGCACCGGCTCGTCCGGCGCGACCATCCGCATGTACGTGGAGCAGTACGTCGCGCCCGACGCCGGGCCGGAGCGCCTGCACGCGGACGCGGCCATCGCGCTGAAGCCGCTGGTGGACGTCGCGCTCACGCTGTCCAACATGAAGCACCTTACCGGCCGCGACGCGCCGACCGTGATCACGTGAGGCCGGCGCTGCGGCGCGCGCGTCGCGCGCCGCGCCCCGCGGTGCATCTGCTGCATGTGCATAGGTTACTGTCATGAGATTCTGGCGGGTTCTGCTTGTGTGGAGACCTGCGTGACAGGTCTCCAGCTGGTGCACCTGTGAGCAAGCTAGCAGGCATTGTTTATCAGCCAGGTGCTCTCATTGCGGCAGCTATCCTGGTCTTCCTCCATGTTATGAATGAATAATATGTTTCAAACAGCTGGGCCCGCCCAGGCGACTGGCTCCTACCCGAAAGCTTGTTGGCAAGCAACCATTATGCAGGCCTGGTTGCGCCACAGGGCGCGTGCACTCTGCCGTATGTCCATAGAGGCGCACTCAGAGGCCATTTACCCCTCATGCCTTTCAGCTGGTGCCCTAGCCCTGTCGTAACCCTGAATACGAGTTTGATGTTGGAATTCCAAGTAGCACGCACGGCCTATGTCTGAACCGTGGTCGCACATCCTAGCTGTGTCAAGCAGAGCGAGGGAATATCAGCAATTTGTCGTGCCCGGCGCCGCTTTCGCTGAGTCACTTCGTGAACAATCAGAACATACGCCGAGGCGGCCACGGGCCTGGCCTGTTGTGATACGGAGAACATTAACCGACTTGTGGGAGGAGCGAGAGGGCCAACTGGGCCCGGCTCACCTTGCGGGCCTGAGAAGCCCATCAGGCTAGCCTGCTCCTGACCCACAGGCAAGGCCCACCAGGCGATTGGCCCACAGGCCAGAACGACGTGGATTGATAAACACTGGTGCAGCGTGCCGTGCTGCGTGGGGGCGCCTAGTCTATGATATTGTATGGCGGGCACGCACAACAAGCTCACCCCCCCCCGGCCCCTGGCACCAAGCACATAGTGACAGTGAAGGCTTGACTCATTAGAAGCTGCCCTGTGCAGTCAGTGCTTAGCGCACCCGCACTGCACATAGCGTGCGCGTGGCGCAAAGATGCTTATTACATCGCTTGAAGACCACTGGAGGCCGTGCGGGGGCGCGCGCGTGCGCTTGGGCGCCTTGGAAGCGGCCTGCAGGCTACTGAAGGCGATGGGCTGGGGGCCGCAGGCGCAGCGGGCGCCGGGGCCAATGGTGGCCTTGCGGCCCGAGCACTGGCGGGCCTTCAGCTATGTCATGCTAAACATGGTCTCCGCCACCGGCATCGTGTTTGCCAACAAGCTGGTGCTCAGCGTGCTGGACTTCCACTTTGTGCGCCCCGTGGTGCCTGGCGCCCCCGCCGCGCACTCGCGTGCACACTCGTGTGCGAGAGGCTGCGCTGGCCTGCAAGTTGCAGCGCTATGCTGGACCTGCAACAACTTGCATGCCGCTTGGCGCGCAGGTGTACGCGCTCACATTTGTGCACAGCGCGTTCACGATGGTCGGGATGTGGCTATTCGCGGCGTTTGGGATGTTTGAGGTCAAGCGCCTGGCGGCGCGGCAGGCGCGGACCCGCCTTTATCAGCGCGCCGGACCCGCCTTTGTCAGCGCTTTGCCGCATATGAGCAGGGCGGCGCCTGTGAGCCTGCTGTGCTGCCCCTGCTGCGCCCCCCCGCGTCACAGCCTTTGCGGCCAACCCCATGGCTGCACGCTCGGGGGGAGGCACTCTCCTGTACCACTTGGCGCAGCACAGGCAGAGGTGCACGTCCGGGCAAGCAGCGTCGGCCTCAGGGGCCGAGCGCCTGCAGGTCTTCCCGCTGGCGGCGGCATTTGTGGGCTACGTGGTCCTCTGGAACCTGAGCCTGCAGCTGAACCCGGTGGGCTTCTACCAGCTGGCGAAGATCCTGATCGCGCCGGCGGTGATAGCGATCGAGGCGTCCTTTTACGCCAAGCGGCCCACGCGCAACGAGATGCTGGCGGTGTGCGTGCTCTGCGTCGGCGTGACCATGGCGACTGTCACCGACGACCAGGCGCGCTCGCCGGGCCGGCCGGGGGCGCTGCTGCGCGCCAGACGCCTGCGGCGGCTGGGCGCGGGGGCCGAATGCGAGCTGCTGGTGCCGATTGCCGGGCCCTGCACCGGCGCACAAATGGCCACCACCACCAGGCCACCACCGCAGCACCTGCTGCACAGGATGCAGTGCGCGCGAGCCGCATCACATCCATCATCAGCAGGCGCCCGGTCTGGTAATGCTGCCGGCGGCGGCGACCGCGCCGCGCGCCAGACCACAGCGGGCGCGGCGGCGCGAGCGCGCGCAGCCGGTCAAGCGCACGCGCGCCGGAGGCGCGGGGCTCACGCGCGCGGGCCGGCGCGCGCAGGTGGCCACCAACCCGGTGGGCCTGATGGTCGCGCTGCTGGCGGTGTGCTGCACGGCGGTGTACCAGATCTGGGCCGGCTCCAAGCAGAAGGAGCTGGGCGCGGGCAGCATGCAGCTGATGCACCAGTTCGCGCCGCACGCGACCGGGCTGCTCGCGGCGCTCGTGCTGGGCGTGGAGCCGCTCGGTCTGCCCGGCCCGTCCGGCGGCGGGTGCGCCCGTGCACGCGCAGACGGCATGTGACAGTAGGCAGGCAGCCTCTCGGGCACATGACCGGGGTGATGCTTGGGCTACCTGGCTTTGAAGGCGCTGGGTGTGCTGCTGAAGCTGATGCGGCCTGCCGAAGTAGGGCGTGCCTCGTCCTGACGTGAGGCATGAGGTCCGGTGGGGGCTGCTCAGCTTGTACAAAGTGTGTCTGTGCGCTTAAGCTCGCAGGCTGCGTTGATCGCCATGCGCCTAGTTTGCCGCGTGCGCAGCGGCACACTGCCTGCTCTGAGGGATCATGTGGTGGCAAGGCCGCCCAGTCGGCGTGCCTCACCCAAGTGCTGCGACAGGCGATCAGGCGTGGGGTGGTGCGGCGATAGCCCCCCTGCCCATCAGCGCTCTCCGCTCCCGACACAGGCCTCTGATATGGAGGGTCGTGGGCTGCAAATGCGGCGTGGGCATGCCGCTTGGGCGGCCGGCCTTTCCATCATCTCAGCCATGTCACGGGCCTGAGCGGCTGGAGCGGGGCCTGCACAGGTTTGACCTGGGCACGCTGCTGGGCTACCCGTACAGCTGGCTGGCGGTCGGCGCGATCCTGACCACGGCGGTGCTGGGCCTGATCGTGAGCCTGTCCACGTTCCTGGTCATCGGCGCCACGTCCTCAGTCACCTTCAACGTGGTGTGCGACCAAACCCTACCCTAGACCCAGTCGCCGCCGGCGCGATGCGAGGCTAGCACATGCTGCTGCAGGGCTGCCGGGCGCGCAGCTGTGGCCCTGCTCACTCACGCGCGCCGCGCAGGTGGGCCACCTGAAGACGGTGATCATCCTGGCGGGCGGCTGCGTGCTATTCGGCGAGGCCATGCCGCCGAAGAAGCTGGCGGGCGTGGTGCTGGGCATGAGCGGCATCCTGTGGTGCGCGCCCTACCCTGCAACCATCAGAGGGCGCGGGAGGGCCCTGCGATGTCCGGGCACTGTCTCATCAGCCAGGTCTGGTCCATGAAGCGCTCCCGTCACTGATGCTGCAGACACCGTGCTGTGCTGCGCCGCCTGAGTGCATGCCCACTCACGCTGTCGCCGAGGCCGCTCGGCTCTGAGAAGCGGAAAGGCGCCGACGCGCCCGGCTGCCGCGACTGCGGCGCGCGCGGCGAGCTTTCTACAACACCGCACCGTGTCTGGCCGAGCGCTGCAGCCCGCCCGCGCGCCGCCGCAGGTACTCGTACCTGAAGATGACGGCGCCCGCGCGGCCGGCGGCGGCCGCGGCGAGCGAGGTGGACAGCGCGGCCGGGCGCAAGGCGGCCGGCGAGACGCCCAAGGCCGCCGGGAAGTCCGCGTCGCTGTGGGCGGACAGCCGCGACTCCGGCCTCGCGCCGCTCGGCGCGGCGGACAAGCTCGGCAGCCGGGCGCCGCTGCTGCGCGGCAAGGCCAGCAACGGCTCCGACGAGGAGGCGGCGCCCATGCGCAAGATTGCGGACTGAGCGGTGGCGGGCCCTCGGCCTAGCCGCATGCGCGGCTCGGGTGAGGCGGCGCCCGTGCGCAGGCTCACGGACCAGGCGGCGGCCGACCCTCAGCCGAGCTGCATGCGCGGCTCGGGTGAGGCGGCGGCGCCCGTGCGCAAGCTTACGGACCAGGCGGCGGCCGACTCTCGGCCGAGCTGCGCCTGCGGCTCGGGTTAGGGTCGGGCGCAGGGCCGCGGGCTGGCGGACAGGCCCGGCACCCTGCGGCGCGCGCGTCAAGCTGGTTGGCGTGGCGCGCACGGTTGAAGTACTAGTTCAAACAGCCCGGCGCTGCTCAGCGCGCTGGACCCATGCAGCCGTGCTGCTGCCGTGGGCGAGGCCGGCGCGACCAGGCTGGCGGGCGCCGTTTTGCGTACAAGCCTGGGGCTGGCGGGCGCCCTTTTGCGTACAAGCCAGGGGCTGGCGGCGCGCCGCAGCACAGCTCGCCGCACGATCGCTGAAAAGTCAACCTTCCCCGTATTGAAGTTGGTCGCTTCGCATTGTGCTGCATGCATCACGGGTGGGACCTTGGCGCGCCTGCACGCAGGCCCGGCCCTGGGGTCTGCATGTGCAGGTTCAGGATTTATTAGCAGCCGGGCCCGCGGCGTCAGGGACAGCGCACCCACGGGCAGCGCCCGCCGGCACGCGGCCGGCTTTGATTGGGGTTTAGGTGTCGCCAGCCTGCGTGCTCGGGCTGAGCTGTCCTGCCGCGGAGGCGTATGGGGTGCCTGCAGGCCCCGCGGGGTTGGTAGCTGTCGCCGTCTGGTTTTCCCCTCCCGGGCGCTCCTGCCCTTGTCTGGCACTCTGCCCGGAATCTTTCGTGAGCATGCTACTGCCGCACTTCACGCTGAGCTGTCTTGGCCCGCCACTCCGAGTAGGTGAGCATGCAATGGGCTGTGGCTGGTGCGCCTGCCAGGCCGTCGGAACAGGCTGGGGCTGGTGTCACGCGCTGCTGCACCTCTAGGAGCATGATGAGCACTCCGACCGCTGCGATCTCCCATTTTTATGTAAACGTATCTATGTGCACACACAAAGTACTGCACCAGAGACCTCTCTACGTGTACTAGCCCCCATGTGCATGTGGTCGTTCAACATGTCCTTGCAATACAATGGCATGTCCGTGGTTGAGATGAACGCTCAGTGCTCAGACGTTAATGCCAGCGCTGGCTGCCTGTCAGAGGCGCACACGCTCATGCCATGCAGCACAAGCTCTGGGTGCCAATTGGGGAACCCTGATGATGATCTCCTCCTGCCAGCAACCCAGGAGCGGCGGGCTGATGTGACTGCAGGTGGGTTTCAGGGCGTTTGGTCGTATAGGTGCTTGATTTGAGTGTGTGCGCCGCGGTGCTGCCCTGCAGCGCATATTGGTTCCCGATGCAGCGGCGTCACCACAGCAGAAAGTAGCGCTCGCGGCCCAGCGCCCTGCGCCACGCGCGCCGCAGCCACGCCAGCCGCGGCCGCAGCTTGCTGTTGACCCAGCACGTCCAGCGGTCGCCCGCGCTCACCTGTGCAGCGCAGGTATTGTCAACACAGGCTGCGTCCACTGGGTACATGTGGGCGCTCGCTGCTTTCGCTTTCAGCGGAGCACCGTCATGTGATGTTAGTTGTGTCAGAGAATGGTGACCCGCTTGCCATGGGGTTGGGCATGCACGCACCTGCAAGGCCAGCATTGCTGGTCTCCGTGGAGTATGGTGAGCGGGCGCGCATCGGGCGTCAGCATGGCCGCGCGCCGAGCGGGCGCCAGGGCTCCCACGCTGCCGCCCGGGACGCGCCGGCGCGGGCAGGGGCGGGCGCGCCCCAGGCGGGCGCCAGGCCAGGCCGGGGCCGCACCGCCGTGAAGCGCAGGAAGTCGCCGCGCAGGCCCCAGCGGAATGCGCCCCGGAATGCGATGCCGGCATTTAGGGGGTGGAAGCCCTGCAGGTCATGCGCCAGGGCGCCCGCGTCCCCCGGCGCGCCGCCGCCGCGCTCCAGCCCCTGCATGCCCGCGCCCGCGTCGCGGCGGCTCAGGGCAGGCGCCCGGCACTGCCCAACGCACACGCTGACACTCACGCTGGCCTTTTCCGAGCCTGGCTACTGCCTGCATGCGCGCGCCTGGCTCACTGGCCCGGCACGCGGGCGCAGCCGGAGACGCCTGAAGGGTCCAACAGCAGCTCGGCGTGACAATCCGGCGCTCGGCGCCCCTGGGCGGCGAGCGCGCGCCTGCAGGTACGGCTGCATGAACGGCGCGCAGCGGAGCTCCGCCAGGGCGCGCCAGACCTGCGCCTCGGGGTCGCCGCCCAGCATGTCCGCAAATGGCCGCGCGCCGGGCTCCACTGCCTCCCACCTGTGCGCGCCTCCAGCGCGGTAGGGAGCGGCTCGCGCAAGGAAGGCCCAGGCGCGGCGCTCGCGCGCTGCACTACTGCCAGTTGCTTCAGGAGTGCTCTCGGCCCATTGCGCGCTGCTAAATCAAACGCTGCGACGGCCATCTCGCGGCGTGGCTGGCGACCAAACAGGCCAGAGCGTGGGAAGCCATCAAACAGGCCGCAGCCCCGCGCGCGCGGCATGCGCGCGCCGCTTCCACATCGCGCCCGTCTACACGCAGAGCGCATGCATGCGGCGGGCGCGCCTGCGCGTGTAGTCGGTAAAGTCGCCCGGCATGCGCAGCGACCACTTGGGCGACAGGTTGGCGTGCAGAAAGAGCGGGCGGCCGTCCGGGCCATGCTGCACCATGGTGTTGCCGGCAAAGGCGCGCCGGCACCGCCGCGGCCAGCCGCTGCTGCACCGGCATGCTACAGGCCTTAGGCTGACATGCGGCACGCCAGTGCCTGGATGTGCTGTGCGCAGGCAATTCATTGTGAGCGTGCATGAGATAAATGCGGTCCCTGCAGCCCCTGCGCATTTCGGCGGACGTGCTCAGGGGCATCACAGCGCGGGTTGGGCTTGTCAGCGCGGCGGCATCAGGAGTGGAGCAGGGAGCCCGAATACCGCGCTAGTGCTTTGCTAATGCTCTTTAAGCACTCGCCTGGCAGCAGACAGCAGGCTGCATTCGCCGCTTATGCAGCCAGGGCACAGGCCCTCGCCTGCAGTACGTGTGCATGACGCCGGCCGAGCCGACGGGCGTTGGGATGACCGCGTAGGGCGCGCCCACGGCCGCCAGTGCGGCCGCAAACGTCTCCTTGTCGCCCTTGCCCATGTAGCAGCTGAGCAGCTCGAAGTAGAGCCCCGCGCGCAGGTTCATGTACGCGGCCAGCAGCAGCGCGTCCCACGCGCTGCGCGCTTGCGGCATGGGGATTAGGGAAGGGTGGAGTAGGTTAGGGTGGGCCTGCCCACTGGGCACCCGCAGCTGGAACCCGCGCCAACCCCCAGACTGGCCCGCGCTGCGCAGGGAGGCGGTCAGCGCTTCACCGTCCGGCATGTGCCCTGCACCCTGGCGCTGCGCTGCCTACCCAGAGCTGCGACGGTACCTGCCACGGGCGCACGATGCAGCGCCAGCCCCGCAACCCGGCAGCCCGGCTGCGGCCGCGCGTGGGCGGCCACGTGACGGCGCGGGGGACAGTGCGCGCAGGCCTGCCACGCCCGCGCCGGCGCGGCCGCGCAGGCGCGCACCGGCGCTTGTCAAACAGCATCTGGCCGCTCTCGAAGCTGCCGGCGGGCAGCGCGGCCAGGCCCAGGACGGCGGCAAGGTCGGGCGCGGACGTGGTCGCCCAGTAGTCGGGCCACAGCAGCGCGCCCGTGTCGCGCGCGCCGCGCGCGTCGAAGAGCGGCGCCGGGTCGGCGAGCGCCATGTTGTCCGCGTCGAGGAACAGGACCTGCTGATGCAGGGTCAGGGTTAGGGCGCCGCCGCACAAGGTGCACCAAGGCGGCGAGCCGCTCAGCGTCTGCCCCGCCGCTGGCCGGGCATGGCGCTGCCGCAGGCCAGCGCGTGTTCACCGCTCGCAGGCCTGGTCACGGGGGCGCGCCTCCTCGAAGCGAGACAGCACGAGCGCGGCGACCTTCATGGCGAACCCGCCGCCGTCCTCATCGCCGCTGGCCGAGCCCCTGCCGCCGCCCCTCCCCTGCGCCCTGCCAGCCGGCGGCTCGGGCGCCTGCCCCGCCCCGCGCCGGCCGCGCGGCGGGGGACCGCGCGGCTGCGGCCCGGGCGGCCGCGCCGGGGAAGCAGAGGCATGCGCGTCCGCGGCGCCGCCGACCTCGTCCGGCAGCCGCCGGCAGGAGACGCCCAGCGCGCCCAGAGCAGCCTCCAGCGCGGGCGCCGGGAACTCGCGCGGCGGGAAGAACATCTCCACTGGCAGCGTGCACCCTGCATAGGGAACGGAAATACGGTAGGGACAATGCCGCAGCAATCAAGGCGCCGGTCATGCCGGCGTGGATGCGAGGACAGCTTCCACTGGCTCGGAGAGGCCGGCACATGCACACGCCTGGTTGCAGGGGATCTGCGGGTGTTTGCGCCGCTGTGAGAGGTGGCCCATGCCGGCAGCGCGCTCGGAGCGTGCCGGGTCCCTTGCTGGCAGCCGCTGGCAGCCACCAGCATGGATTCGAGTGCTCCTGCCACTCAAGGCAGAGCATGTGGCCGCCGCGGGGCAGACGCGCGGCAGCCTTGCGGCGGATGTCCGGCTTGCAACCGACGTGAAGCAAACAGTCCCTGCTCCTGGTTCCCGTAGGGCCCGGCGGGGGACGCGCCCGTGCTGCGCAGCATGCGGACGTTGACCCAGGCGGGAACCAGGTAGGTCGCGCCGCCCGCCAGGATCACGATGCCGCGCCCGCTGAAAAGGCGCGCAGGGTAGCGCGGCGCAGCTGACATGTAATGCTGCCACTGCGCGCGCGCGCGCGCCACCTCGGCCCTGGCCGCCCCCGCGCGCATGCTCAGGGGCATTTCAAGTTGAGCGCGTTTCTTTGCCTGTTGCAGCTGCATGACTTGCGTCACTGCAAGGACATGCCTGACACGCCATACATGCACCTGCCCGGCGCGCTGCAAAGCGCCCTGCACAATCAGCAGCCTCATGCGGGGTATGTGCTTTGGGATACAGGCGCTGTTGGCAACAGACCGGTTGCCTTGTGCGGTCAGCAGGGGCTCGGGCCGCGCACGGGGGCATGCGCAGCCCCTCTCGCACCCAGTCGCGGCGCTCGGTGCGCCGCTCCGGCAGCTGCACCGGCGCCCAGCGCCCTGCTGCCCCATCCGTGCTTGCCCCGCCTGCGCCCCCCGCCACGCTGCCAGGGGCCGATGCATTCACTGCCGCCCCGCCCGGCGCCCTCCCGCTCGCGGCCCTGATGATGCGGCGCCACAGCCCAGTGGCCTCTGCTGCGCGCTGCCTCTGCTCGCTGGCAGCCGGCGCGCTCAGCTGCCACTGCAGCGGCGGCCCGGGCGCTCCTAGGCAGCGCACACGCTGGTCAATGCTTGTGTCCAGAACAGCTCTCCACGGGGAACAGGACACACAACAGGATGTCACTGCATGGTAGAAAGAGCATGGGCGCACCTGAGAGTGCCAGTCCACCAGTCCAAGTGAACATGGTCGGCTGTTTGCAAGTTTTCACACCAGGCTGTGCAAGGTGGGAGGCAGCCCGGGCAGGGCTGCAACCTGCGCGCTCGCAGGAGTCGTTGCGCGGGAGCCGCAGGGACCGCCAGGGCTCCATGGCGAGCGCAGCACACTCGTGCTGGCACGTGAAGCGCTTGGGCCTGCTGCATCCCAGCCTGTCGCCCAGGACACCACTGTGAGCCTCGCTATTGAATTACCAATGCTGCTGCAAGCGTACAAAGAGTTTATCCTTGGAGTGCATCTTGCAGCACTGGGGTTCTTCACTTCTGCATCTGTACAGGCATGCACTGCATAGTGCATTGTCTAAAAACAACTAAGCAGGGCACTACGACAGGCGCTTCAACACTGAGCAAAGCAGGCATGCCGCACCGCTGGACGGTGTGCCCGCCGCTGCACTCGCAGTAGCCCGGGCCGGCCGATATCCAGGCCGCGCACGGTTGGTCCTCTGCAGGCCTCCGCACCCTGCGCACAGCAGCGCAGGTCAGCGCCCGTGTCCTCCTCTCCCAGCTTGAGGGGCGCGCTCGGCCAGTGTCCTCACGGCTGCTGCCTACCACTCCAAGGCTAGGCTTTGCTGCGCACCCAAGCGCCGTTGATAGGCACACTTTACCCTCGCTCGAGGCTGTCTGCACCTCAGCCTTTGGCCACAAAGAGCCGCACCCAAGAGGAGAGCACAGATCGGTGCGCCTCCATGCAACGCAGGCCACACGCGCCAGCCTCTCGCGTGCGAGGTCCGCAGCTGACGCGTCCGCGGTAGCCTGTGCAGGCTGATGGGATCGTACCCGGGGAGCCAGCAACCAGGGCACGGCCGTACAGTGCCAGGCCAAGCCCGCCATGCATGCCGCTGCGAGCGCAGTCAGCGCACGCCTGGGCGTGCACTGCAAGATATGGGGTGCCTGGCGGCGCTGCCAGCTCATAGGCCGGGCGGCCCGCGCGGTGCCGGCCGACCGCCAGGCACACACGAGCCCTCACTGAGTGCGGTGCAACGTGAAGTACGGACCTCACTGTCCCATAGCGTGAGTGACACGGAGTGAGAAGCTCGTTACTGGCTTTTCTGCCATGCTACCTTCGCGTCGAGAGCTGTGCGACAGTTACGGCGAGCCATTTTGAATTCTGGTTAATTCTAGGGTCTGCCTCAAGCAGAGCGCAGGTCCCGCTCCCCCGCCTTGTAAGCGCTATCACAACACCTGCATTGGCTGTGCTGGTCCATGCGCGGCCGATAATGTGCTGAGACGGCGCGGCGTTGATGCGCAGCCTAAGCCTATGGGCACGGCTCTGCATAGCCCTGGTGGCTGTGGCGCTTGCTGGCACTGTCTTCCTGCACACTCCCGCGGTATGCCCGCTGCTTGTTACGTCCTAATTGCAGCTCGTGTGTCACATATTGAGAGAGGGGCTTGATGCATATAAGTGAAGTGAAAGCAAGGCTGCGCCGTATGCAGACATACGAGCCATGGCTGTGGAGCGACAAAGCAGTGCGAGCACTCCCTGCGCAGCCGCCCTTGCCGAAGGTGCGCACGCCTGTCGTTTCCCACCGACCACGTACCGCCATCTCGTGTACACTTTGTTATTGCTTGCCAGAAAGTCAGGAGAAGAGCCCGGGTGCTATGTGGGCGAGCGTGCGCCAGGTGGCGCTGCTGTTCCTGGCGCGCGGCGCGATGCCGCTGGAGCCGGCCTGGCGCGAGTTCCTGGAGGCGGCCGCGCTGATCGAGCCAGTGCACCCCGAGCGCTATGCCAGCATGTGCGAACCTGGCCGGCCACCGCTTCAGCTCCCTTTGTCGTACACGCGCGTGTGCTGATCGTGGGAGGTGACAAGCATAGCACAGTTGTTGCGAATACCACAAGCAGCAATACCAGTGGTGACAGTGTGCAGGACGGTGCAATGGCGCCACACGTGTCAAGAGGCGCAGTGGCTTGTCTGCGCCCCGCGGGCAAACGCCAGGGCAGGGCGACTGTAGGACGTGCGGCGCTCCTAGGCAGCCACCTGCCTGACTCTCAGGCCATCTGCTGCAGGCTGCCGGCGGAGGTGCGCGAGGCGAGCGGGGCAGGCGGAGATGCTGCCGGCATGGGCAGCGCTGCTGCCGCGGCCGGCAGCGCCGCGGGCGCAGGCGGCGCGTCGGCCGCCAGGCGCCGCCGCCTGCATGAGCACTCTCGCCCCGCCTGCTGCAGCAGAGCGCCCTGGGGCTGCGCCGGCCCCAGCAACGGACTCCCCTACAGGGCATGGCAGGGCGTGCGCGCCGCGGCCGCCGCGGCGGCGCGCATGTGGAGAGGCGCGCGGGCGCGCCTGCGGGGGCCGGCGGGGGGCGCGGCGGCCGGGGCGCGGGGCGGGGCGCCCGCGGGGGGCCCGCAGCGGCGCCTGCAGGCTGAGGCGGAGGAGGAGGACGAGGAGGACGCTGACGTGGACAAGAGCTCCGCCCAGGCGTCCAACGACGTGGTGCCCAGCGACCTGATGGCGGCCGCGCGCGCCGGCGGCGCAGCGGGGCCGCCGGGCGCGGGCGGCGCCGGCGGCGCCCTCGTGGATAGGCAGCGCCTGTTCAGCGTGCGCGGCACCGCCTGACGCCGCTCTGGGCTCTCTGGCCGCTTACCCGCATGTGTCTGTTCGACCTCGCACCGCTACGCCTGCCGGTCTGCAAGCGCTCATCTACAGAGCGGGACCAGAGCATGGCGCGTGGACACACTTCACTCAAACGTGTGCATTGCCATCGACAGGTGTACATACACCCGCCGCCGGGGTACTCGTACGCGCCGGGCAGCGTGTTCGCGGGCCTGGAGGTGCCCAACCGCGTCACCGTCATGTGGGCGCAGTATAGCGTGGCGCGCCCCAGCCCCAGCAAGGGTTAGGGTTTCAGCGCGCACGCATGGCCAGCGCTGGCAGCGGCTGGCGGCCTGAAGTTGCGGCCAACGGCCGCTGGCGTGTCCGCTTGGCGCCGCCAGCGCCGCCAGGTCAAGGCCGCGTGTGACGAGTGATGTACAAAAACGCGTTGGCAGCGCAGTCTGGGGCACCGCGCCGCGGCGTCACAGGGCCGTGTTGGCGGCAAGCAGACCAGGCGCGGCCGGCGCACGTGAAGGCGGACCGGGGGACTGCTTTTAGTCGCCCCTAGCCACGGCGAGCGCTGCGCGCGCGGCGGACACGCCCTGCCCAGCAGGGCCCATCAGACACAGCTTGACAGAGAGCGGCCGCGCATCGTGAGAGTCGGGGCCGCGGTCGCCCAGAGGCTGCGCGCGCGCGCGCGCAGGTCGAGGCGGAGCGCCGGCTGCTGCAGGCGGCGCTGGGCGACGCGCTGAACCAGCGCTTTGTGCTGCTCAGCGAGGCCTGCCTGCCGATCTACCCGCCGCACCTGCTCTATGCGCAGCTGTTTGCGGAGGCCAAGGCGCGCGTGAACGCCTGCGCGGAGCCTACCGCCGCCGACGCGCAGCGGCGCTACGTCAAGCGGTGCGCCCCGGGGCGTATGCGCGCCGGCGCTGCTGGCCATGGCCGCGGTGTCGCCAGGCGACAGCGCAGTGTGTGCTCCGCGTCTGCGCGCATTGGCCACAGCAGGCTTCATGTCTGTGCGCATTGGCCCTGCTCGGCGCGCAGCTGCACATTCATAGAGTGTGAAAAAGCGATATCAATACGTGTGCTGCGCCCGCGGCGCGCAGCTGGGAGCGCGGCATGCACACCGGGCGCCTGACCAAGGCGCACTGGCGCAAGTCGGCGCAGTGGTTTGCCATGTCGCGGCCGCTGGCGGCGGTCGTCGCGCGCGACGACCACGTGGCGCCCGTCTTCGAGCGCGAGTGCTACACGTATGCGATAAACGGCAAAGTCCCCGCGCCGCCACACGTGAAGGCGCGCACGCATATGCGCCCTTCTTCTCGGGAGACCTTCCTGCCTTCCCAGCGGCCCCTTGTGCGCCTTCTCCTGTTGCTGTGCATCAGACGCGATCCCCTCCTGCTTGCATCAAACGTGCGAGGCGGTGAGAAACTCTTCCATAGACTCTCCTGTGCTATGGCTGCTCAGCCAACAGACCACAATGATTGATGAGCTGCCGCTGCTGTCTGGCACTTCTGCGTGGTGGTGTATGCGCTGCACATGGTTGAGCGGCTGTGCGGTCTCACTGGCTTGCCTCGCCCGCGCTCGCGCTGTGCGCAGGCGCTGCTGGACGCGGGCTTCACGGTGCCCAAGCGGGCGTGCGTGGCCGACGAGCACTACGTGCCCACGCTGCTGGCCGTGCACGGCCTGGACAACCAGGCGCGGGCTGCTGCCCGTGCGCTCGGCGCGTCCTGGGCGCGGCCCCGCGTGCCAGCGCCGCCCTCTCTGTGTGCAAGTCAGTTGCCACAGATGGGCGAGCAGACCAAGGCCTGCCCTCCGTTGCTGCTCCTGGCCCTTACACAGGGCAGGCGGGGGCGGCCGTACCGTGCGGCCGCGGCGCGTTGAACCCCGGCCCCAGCGCGCGCCGCCCGCGCGCTCACGGTCACAGGCCGTGCGCGCCGCGCGCAGACGGACTGCCTGGGCACGCTGACGCACGCCGACTGGGCCTGGCCTAGCTGGAGCCCCAAGACGTACCACACGTTTGAGATCACGTTCCCGCTGATCGGCCGCCTGCGCGCGCACAAGTGGTACGCGCGCGAGCCTGGCGCGGCGTGCGACCCGGCGCCCTCGCTCGCGTCCGCCGACGCGGCGTTCCGGCGGCGCGGCGAGGCGCGCAGCCTGGCCGCGCGGCGGCCGCGCCCGGCGGTGCGCGCCCGCCTGCACCCTATGCGCAGGGGTTGCTGGGGTCTGCAGCACGCCCTGAAGTGGGGCGCACGCGACGTCGGCGCCTCTTGACCATGCGTGTCTGGCAGCTTTGACGTGCGCAGCAGGCTGCAGTGCCGTGCGCATGCGACGTTGGCGCCTTCTCGGACATGCATATCAGGCAGCTTGGACATGCACATCAAGCCCCCCACCAAGCAGTGTTGCACGCATGCAGGCGGCGGCCGGCAAGGAATATGTACCGCTGGGGCCGGCGTGCTCGCTGTTCGCGCGCAAGTTCGACGGGCGCTCCATAGACGCCGTGCTGTGGGCGGCCATGGACTGCAGCGAGGGCTTTGCTTGGCACCGCGCCTGCATGTGAGCCGCCTGCGGAGCGGGGCGCGCCCGGGGCGCAGATGCGCTCCTGCTGCCCAGCCGCATGTGCATAACAGCCAGCACAGCCGGCAGATACTGCGCTCAGGCGACACGGCCGCATGATGGCTGTGCCGGCGCTCGCCTTTCCTGCAGCTCAGCATGGCAAGCAGGCTATGAGGCCGCGCCATATTGCGTGGTTGCACCCCTGCGACAGGGAGGGCGTGGCCGTGTGCTTTATCGATTGGTGGGCGCCCTTCGGGCTCTGTGGATGTGCGTCGGTGCTGTTGCCACCGGCTGTGCACTGGTGTACAAGATGCGGATCGGCTGTCCTGTGTACGTGTCGCTGTGCATGTGCCAGTCTGCTGCTTTGGCTTTTTGCTTTGCATGTAACCTTGAAGCTTGCACCGGTAATCTGACTGCTGAGCATGCCGCATCATAAGCCTTAGGAAACCGCAAAAGGGAGTCACTGTCGGTGCCAAATGCCACATCAATCATAAGTAGACTTGTGCAGCAAGCACTGCATGTGCAGAGACGCTGCCGCAGCTTCACCGCTTGTCACCAAACTGACAAAGTGTCTGGATAAACTGGAATGGCTCACTCGAAACATGCGTTGACAAGCCCAACAGTGTGAGGCTCCGGCAGCAAAAACAGTCTCACTGCGCCGCCACTCATGTGAAGCAGAATAGCCTCCATGACGGCCTGCCGCACGCCAAGGCAACACTGATGCAAGAAGCTGTGAAAGTCATGTGCTGTTTGTCGCTGCCACATGGCTGCCAAACCTCCTCTGCTCAAGTGCTGCACCGCATGCGGGGCCAGCGCTCCGGCGCTCCTATCTGTCGTACTCCAGAGGGTAGCCAGCCGCTTGCCAGGCATACGTGCCGCCGGCGATGTTGTAGGCGTCTTCAAAGGCGAACACGCGCGTGAGCCGGACGGTGGCCTGCGCGTGAGCAGCCAGCTCGCGGTGCCACACACCTGCCGTCCTTCAGGATAAGGAAAGTAGCCGCAACCAACCTTGCTGGTGGCAACCCGTCCGCACCGTCTTCATTGGGCTCCTACCACACTGGTACGTTTCCATTTACCGCACGATCAGGAGCCGGTTTTACAACAGGTATGAACAGGTATAAAGGTGTCAAACAGCGCAGGTCAGCATGAGGATGGCGAGGAATGCGACAGGACGAGAGGGCGGCGGGCGCACCTGCGCGGAGCGCTTGCCGATGGCGCAGACGACCGCGACCGGGCGGCCGCGCATGTCGTCCAGGCGCCCCGACCGCACCGCGTCAGACAGCTCGTCCAGCGGCACGTTGACCGCGCCCGGCACGCGCCCGCCCGCGAACTCGCCGCGCGTGCGCACGTCCAGCACGGCCGGCGCGTCCTCGGCGCCGGCGCCCGCGGCGCGCTCGGTCGCGCCCGCGTCGGCCGGGCTGTGCAGCTGCGCGTACAGCTCGTCGACGCCCACCTCGCGGAAGCCTGCCGGCACCGCCAGCCTTTGCGGCGCAGGAGCGACACACGGGACATGCAGATGTGTAAGCTTCCTACAGCGTCGGAGATCGTGTGCGCCTGGCCCCCTCAAAACAAGCCTGTGCCTTTCTTTAGCCAATGCTCGCCCGCCCAGCAAGGCATGGGGACAGCTTCCTTGTTGACGGACCTTCAGGTCCCCCACGTATACTTTTCAGTCGCAGTGGAACATGCTATATGACGGCCCAGAACATACCACGGCACCGTCTTCTGCTGGAGCATGAGCTCTATGACTGCTGGCGCAGCCAAGCATTGGCTCTGGCAAAGCACGGAGTTGTTGCACGGGGGCAAGGCCACACAGTTGCGGGCTGTGTGCTCCAGCAGGCCGTGCTCATATAAGGTACTGACACACTTTCTTGCTCGTGCTCCTCCTCGGCACGCCTTGACGGCCTGACCCCCAGTGTGAGCCTCGGCACAGGGCGCGGCCTCGCCATGAGAATGGGAGGCCGGCTGCAGGGTGGGAGGAGGCTGCCAGACCTTGCTCGGAGGAGTAGGCCGTCAAGATGTCTGCGGCCTCAGGGCTGAGCGCGCCCTTCACCTCGGGCTTGGCCTCGAGCTCTGCGTCGCACGCAAGAGCGCGTTGACACCCGTGAGACGTAAAACTATCAATGTGCGAGTGCACTGGTTGCACGCACCCACGCATTAGAGGCGGGGGCGCACCCTCGGGCGCAGGCGGCGACGCGGCCAGCCGGCCCTCGTGCGCCCAGACGTCGCCCTCCTCCTTGTCCTCAAACACAAAGTCCGTGCCGCCCACGTCATCCAATATGTCCCTGATGTTGACGAACTTCTCGGGCACGGCGGACGGTCCGTCCGGCCCGTCGCCGCTCGCCGCGCACAGCATGCGCGGCTGGCAGCGATGCGCTGGACAGACCACACGCGGGGACGGGTGCGGCGCGGCGCGGACGCCTTGCAGCTGGCGCGCGCAGGCGCTGCAGACCGGCGGGCGCAGCAGCGAATAAGACATGAGCGCTACCCTTCTTGCCAACGCAAGCATGCTATGCGGGTGACATTGCAACGGCGTGTACGGCGTCGCTACGGGCTGTATCAGGTAATTATATATCAGTGCAGTAACATGTTGATTTGATCCGCAAAGTGCACGTGCATGCAGGGTTTCTGCAGTAGACACCCTTGACCCCTGGCTCCCGAAACAGGTCAACTCCAACACATGTACGAAAGACACCAAGACTTCACGATGCTCGGTGCGGTACTCACCGATGCTACGGTGCGCTGCCCTTGCTCAGCTCGGTCTGCCAGGCAGACTCTGCCTTGGGCCCTGTAGCACAGCCCGCCGCGTGTGCATACGCCGCTGCAACTATGCGCCGCATAGTATGCGGCTATGCTGGCGTGGGCACGGTGCGTGCGCCCCGCGCAGGCCCCGATGGAGCCGGCCCTGCCGCCGCTGCTGGACCGCAGCGTGCTCTTCACGCGCGCCGCGGCGCACGGCGCGCCGTGCGACGGGCCGCCCGCCTACGCCAGCCCCAGCTCGCGCATCGGCGCGCACTACTCGCCCGCGGCGGCCGCGCTCTGCGGCGCGCCCGGCGGCCCAGCACCTGGGCCCTCGGACGGCCGGCCGGAGCCCGGCGCCTGGGGTGCCGGCGCGGCGCTGGCGGCCTTCCTGCGCGCCTTCCCCGCCAAGGCCGGCCTGATACAGGTGCGCTGGCGGCGCTAGCACGCCTCCCAGCATGCAACCGCACCTGGGGGCCAGTCAGGCCTGCATGCCAGCATGCCGAGGCTTTACTATTACAGCCAGGGGAGGCCGCCCCGGTGACGCGGCCGCGCCAGGGTCGGCCTGCACCGCGGGCGGGCAGGGAGCATGCATGGCCAGCTGAGCCCCAGCACGCACCCAGCCTGCGGCGGCGGGCGCGGCCGCCGACCGCGCGCGTGCGGCCCGCAGGCGCTCCTGGACGAGCACGCGCGCGCGCGTCCCCCGCAGGCGCCGCGCCAGCGCCCGCGCGACCCGGCGGCGCCGTGCGCGCGCCGGGCGGCGCCCCCGCCGGCACACAGCGCGCACCATCCAGGCCGCCGCGCGCTCCCAGAAGGCCTCGGCGAGCGCCCAGAGCGCACCCAACGCAGAGGCGCGCGCGGCGAGCGCGGGCAGCGCCGGGAACCGTGTCGCCGCGCGGCCGAACAGGCGCTCCTGCGCGCGCGCGCGCCGCTAGGGCGCCGCGGCAGCCGATGTGCGGAACCCTCACCAGCGCCAGAGGCGACGCGTATGGTAATCTGATCGTTTCTGATCAGTGACTGCATGTTTGTGCCTTGTTATTTGGAAGGAATTTCAAATGCGCCAGGCGGGGAATGCGCAATCGTATGCTGTGCACTCTTTAGGCGTGAAGCCCCAGTGGTCGCTTGCGTGTTGTGCTGTTGCGACTTTGCATGTAGGCAAACGCAGCATTATGCTTGCTGCTGGGCCATGACGCGCGCGCTTGCGCTCATGCCCAACGTGCGTGCCGTCATACGTGCACGCACGCTTACTCCACCACACAATGGCAAGCAAGCAGAGTCGCGATGCAGTGCTGCACGGGCGTATGCCCTACGCGCCCTAGCCCTATGCGCGCGGCAGCACCTGCACGTTGATGTCGGCGCCCTCGGTCGCCGCGGCGGCCGCGCGGGCCACCAGGCCGGCGGCCGCCGCGGCCAGCTCGACCCGCTTGCCGAGCTCGTGGCGGCCCTCTGTGCGCGCCACGTCCGCCTCCAGGACCGCCAGCGACTGCGTCCAGGTGATCTCATTGGCGCATGCGTGCGGTGCATGGGCGGGCGCGGCACAGGCGCCATGCATAGAGGCCTGGGGGCGTGCTGTATGCGGGCTGGCTGTGAGCTAATTAGTTTTTAGGTAGAAGTCTCTGCATTGGTGCCATGGCATGCTTGCACGGGCTCGCTGACCGAGGGCGCGCAGGGCATCAGCGCTGCTGCGCGACGCCGCGCCGTGCGCTGCAGCATGTCACGATGTAAGCAAGTGTGCAGCCCTTTGCTCTGCTCGTTGAACTGGTACTTGTATCTGCTCGTGTGTGCTCTCACTACACCCAAAACCACACGCGGCCCCAGGCTTCTGCGGGCCAGGGCTACATAGACGCCCAGAGTTCGGGCGGGCAGCGCGTGCGCGCCTCCACGAACGCGGCGCGCCGGCGCCGGACGCCGGCCTCCAGCTCGCGCGTGTCCGCGAGCACGCGCGCGGTCGCGTCGCGCAGCACGCCCGCGATTCGGCGCGGCCACTCGGCCGCGCGCGCCGCCGCGTCCGCGTCGTCGGCCGGCACCGCCGCCCGCAGCCGGCCCAGCGCGGCCAGGCGGCCGCGGCAGGCGGCCGCGTCGTCGCGCAGGCCGTCCGCGGCCAGCGCCGCGCGCGCGAGCAGCCGGAGCTGCGCTAGCAGCTCCTCGGCCGTGCGGCCCGCCTGGGCCCCGCGATAGGGTTAAATTAGGGTTAGGGCCTCGGGTCGGCTGGTTGCGGCGGCGCGCGCGCGCCGGCGGTCGGCGCGCCGGCGCCCGATGGCGGCGGGCGCTTGATGCTGCCGCCGCCGCCCACGACATTGACAACAGGCCCGGCTCGCCGGCAAGCCTGGGGTCTGCCTGCTGGCAGTCGAGGTCAGCAGATCTGTCCAGATGTAGACAAAGTTGTTCGCGAGCCTGCGGACCGGCCGCAAACCGCTCGCAGGCCCTGGCGGGTGGGCCGATGGGGAGCAGAGGCACGCGTCGCAGCGTGCCCAGGCCCACATGCGCCGCGCCTGCGTGAGCTGCGCGGCCATGGCCGAGAAGGTCTCGCATATGCGGTCGTGCTCCGCGCGCGCGCCCGCGCGCAGCCGGCCCAGCAGCGCGCCCGCAGCGGCCTCTGCGGCGGCCGCCAGCGCGCGCTTGAGTGGCGCCGCACGCACCAGAGAGACGCCAGCGCGCACCTCGTCCGGGCAGGCCTCGCGGATCGCGGCCGCCGCGCGCCGGAGGTCCGCCACCTGGCGCCGGCGATGCAGCGCTGGGGCGCTGGCGCCTGCAGCGCATGCATGCGTGCAGGTTTGTGTGGTGGGCATGGGCTGCCGCACCCCGCAACGGTCAGGCGGCTGTGCCAGGTCATCCAGGCCCCACCGGGGTCGGATCCGCACGCGTGCCTTATGCCCCCGGGGCGGGCCATGCCGAGCGCCGCGAGCAGGGCGCCCACCTGCGCGGCGGCGTCCTCCATGTCTGGCGCAGCCGTGGGCTCTGGCGTCGGCCGCGCGGCGGCCGCCGCATCCGGCGCGCCCTTTCCGCCCGCCAGCGCAAGCAGCGGCAGGAACGCAGCGAAGCGCGCCGCGAGCGCGGCCGGCGCCGCCGAGCCGGCGAGCACCGCCGCGCTCACCGCCGCCTTGGCCGCACCGACGGCCGGGTCGGCGGCCGGCATGGCCGCCAGCGGCGGCGGCGGGGTTGTCGCCTCGGAGGGTTTGCTAGGGTTCAGCTCCCGCCCGCCGGGCCCCCTGCCCGTCGCCGCCGCCAGCGCGCCAGACGGGCGCGGCAGGCCGGCCGCCGCGGCGACCGCCGCGTCGATCGCGCCGGCCGCGGCCGCCGCGGCCACTGCCGCGGGCGGGCGCAGCACCGCGGCGCCGCCCTCGGCTACCAGCTCGACCGTGAACGCGGCCGGGCGGTCCCATGCGCGCGCGGCCAGCAGCGCGGGCAGCGCGGCGGGCGCTGCCACGGCCTGCCCCTCGAAGAACGCCACGTATGCGTCCAGGCTCGCTTGCACCAGGGCGCGCAGCTGGCCGCCCTGCTGCGCGGCGAGCGCGCTGTGCAGCGCGTCCCTGCGCGCGCGCACACTCCCTGGCGCCCTGCCTGCCGCAACCTCTGACCAGGCGCATGCAGCGCGGCGTGCTGGAGAGGTGGCAGGCCGCGGGACTGCTCGGACATACTGCGCAGCCGGCACGCCGCGGAGCGTGCTTTCGCTACAAAAGCAGCCGCGCCGGCCTCACAGTCTGCCCCGCAGACCCGCTGGCTGCATGCGTGGCAGAGGATGTATGGCAGTGTCCGGTGGCAGGCGTGCTGGCGGCAGGGCACGCAGGTCCCGACGCGCTGCAGCGCGGGCGCCCGCTGAGGCAGCCGTGCTGAGGGTGGGGGCCGCCACGTATGAGCCGGCAGGCCGCGCGTGCGCCGCGCCTGTCGGCGCGCGCGGCGGGCGCGGCGGCGCGCCGCGCGGCCTCCGCGGCGGCCGGCAGCCATGCGGTCAGCAGCGCGGCGCGGCCGCGCTCGGCCGCGGCCGCCTGCCAGCCGCGCCAGGCGCCCGGGTCCAGCGGCGCCGCCTGCCCGAAGTCCGCCGAGTCGACATCCAGGAGCAGCCTGCGCCGGTGCAATTATGGCAATTGGGGCAGATTCCATGGATGCCCTCCGCGCCCGCAGCCAAAGCCCCGCTGTTTGGCGTGTGCAATGGGCCACAGGGAAGTGGCACATTGGGGCAGGTGAGTTCGCTGAGAGTGGGTGGACAACAGCACAGAAAGCAGGGGCGGCGCAGGAGGGTGTGGCGTTGAAGCTCCCGAGACCGCGCGCGTCTGCCGTCGAGCACTCGGGCGGGCTGCCGCGCGCCGCGCGCGTGCCCGCAGTGGCGCCCCCGGGCAGGGCGGGCGGGGCGCGCGGGGCGCGCCGGCCGGCAAAGCCCTGGTCCAGCCACAGCGCGCACAGCGCCTGCGGACGGCCGTCCAGCGCGGCCAGCCTGCGCGCGGCCGCGCTTCGCGCGGCCTCTGTGCGCGCGCGCCACTCCGCGGGCGGCGCCGCCGCCGCGCCGGCCGCTCGCCGCGCCTCCCTCTGCGCGGGCAGAGGAGGAGGCGCCTCGCTAGGTGTGCCCCGCCCCATGCATGGTTGAGGCAGCCAAGCCGCGGGACGAGCGCGGCAGCCCCGCAAGCAGCCTCCACACGGAGTGGAGTGGGCGGTCAGCACCGGCGGCCTGCCGCGCGCCGCGTCTGCCTCTGCGCATGCAAGCATGCGTGTGGGCCGCCGCCGCCGCATGGCCACCGCCGCACTCGCTCCAACAGCGCCAGACGCCGAACGAAGCATTCAGCACATGCGCCGCAACCCAGACGGTCTTCACTTGGCAACGGCCAACGTGGCTCCCCAACACAGAAGGAGAGTCTAGACCTGCCCTCGACGGTCACTGCCTGGTCGGCAGTGCGCGTGCCCGCCGTGCGACAGCCGCGAGGGCGCGCGCGCTCATGGGCGGCACCCCTGCACGCCATGGGCGCGCCTCGGCCAGGCCGGGCTCCAGCGCCTGCAGGCCCAGGCGCGCGCGCTGCGCGGGGCAGCGCAGCACGTAGTCCGCGACCGCGCGCCGCAGCGCCGCGCCGTGGTCCGCGCGCGCGCCGGCCAGGAACGCGCCCGCCAGCGCCTCCTGCCGCTTTGCCGACAGCCTGCGCCGCATGCAGCCCTGCATTGCAGGGCGTCCCGCCATGGTGGGGCGGCCTCCCCACATGCTAGCATGCCTGCCTGTCGGGTGGAGAAACGATGGCTGCTGTGTGCCGGTGTTTGCAATGAGCAGCTCTGGTGGTGCAGGTGCATGCTTCTTCAATGCTCACGGTCGCGCTGGTGAGCCAGCACAAATGCAATCGACGGCCCAAGCATGCTGGGGCCTGCCGGCAGGCTCCAGCCAGGCTGCAGAGCCTGGTTGGCGGCCCGCGCCCGCCCGCGCTTCGACGCCAAGAGCCCGCACCGCAGGGCGGGCTGCGCCGCGGCCCGCGCGGCCAGCGCCCAGCGCTCCCGGAACGGCTCCACGTCGCCGGGGGCCACGCCGCTCACCGTGCATGCCTCCCGCCGCGCCTCTGCCTCCGCGACGCTCAGCTCCGTAACTGTCCCGGCTTCCCGCGCGCCGCTCCGCCGAGCCTCGGATGCTGGCGCGCAGCCCTCCGCGCACGCGCCGGCCTGGCCGCCCGCCCGCGGCGGCCATGCTCCCAGCCCCTTTGCGCAGGCGCTGACAGCCGCGGCGGCGTCTGGCTGAGGCGGCCCGCGCGCGCGAACATGCTGCTGCGCGCGGACCCTGTGAAGTCAGCGCAGCGCGTTGTGGCATGCGCGCGCCGGGGGCCTGCGCAAGGCGCGACGCGCCGCCGGACTGCGCGCGACCCGTTGTGCACGGGTGGCGCATGGCGCGTGTCGTGGGCAGCGCCCGTCGTGCGAGCAACTCGGGCGCCCGTGGCGGGCCAGGCGCCGCAGCAGAGCGCTGGGGCCGGGGCGGCAGCGGCGCTGATGCGCGCGCGCATTTCCCATGCAGGCAACGCCGCTCTCGCGGCTGGACGCGCGGGAGGCCGCCGCCGCCGCGGCGCAGGCGGCCGCGCAGGCGGCCGCCCTCGCGCAGGGCTTTGCGGCCGCCGCGGCGGGCGGCGCGCCCGCGTCCGCGCCCGCGCCCGTGCCCACCGCTGGTGGCCGCCCGCGCCACGTCAGTGGCGCAGCCTGTGCTTGTCAGCAGACACCCGTGGAAGGAGCTGGGGTCTGCGCGGGCACCAGCACAGTCACATGTTGCGGAGCTTGGCGAGTTCAGGCCGCTACCATCACACGCCTGTCATCGCTTGTCGGCCGGGCCGCCTGTTGACAGGATCACTTGTTGCTCCGCAGCGGCTGCAGACGGAGCGCCCCACACGCCCCGGGGAGCGCCCGCCGCGGCCGCGCCGGCAGCGGCCGGCGCGGCTGGCACCGCAGCGGGCGGCGCCGGCGCGCCCCCGGCTGCGGCGGCGCCCGCCCCGCATCTGACGGACGGCGCCGTGTGCGTGGCCGCTGAGGTGCGCGCACCCCTGCACGCGCCCCCGCCTCGCTCGCACGCGCGCGGCGGCGAGGCCAACCCAGGGGTGCCAGGAGCGCGGGCGCGCGCCGCACACGGGCGGGCGGGCATGCCAACTGCGGCGCGCGCACCACGGCCAGGCTTGTTGCGCTTATCGCCGCCAGCACGACAGTGATACTCCGCGCCTGCACGGCCTCATGCTGCGCGGGCAGACGCGAGTATAAGTCTAGTGACGGCGCCTCTACTGTATTGCTGGCAGCCACATGCTGTGCAGGCGCGACAGCAGCGCGCGCGCAGGTGCGCGCGCGCGCGGAGGGCCTGGCGGCCGCGCTGCCGCTGGCGGCCGCGCTGGCGTCCGGCGCGCTGCGGCTGCGGCACCGCGAGGCGCTGGCGGCGGCCGCCGGCTGCGACCTGCGCCCGGACGAGCCCGGCTGCACGCTGCGGCGGCTGCTGGAGGCCGGCGCGGTCGCGCGACAGCAGGCGCGCTCAGCACTTAATCAAACGGGCGTTGCTGCCCTGCAGGGCCAGGCCGCGTTGTGATGGCGTCAGCTGGCTGGTGGGATGCACACCATGCCTTCTGCTGACAGCCTGCGCACTCAGCTAACACATGGTGCCATATCCGACCTTAACCTGGCTGCTGCATGGCAGCAGTTCATGCGTGCCAGCAGCGCCGGGCCGGTGCGGCTGCTGCGCGTCCAGCGTGCGGCCGGCCTGCGCACCCGCGCGCGCGCTCCCTACAACGCCGCGCATGGGCCGACCCGCGGTCGGCCGCGCGCAGGCGCTGCTGGCCGTGGTGCAGACCGCGCAGCGGGAGGCCGCGCTGGAGGCGACCATGGCCGCGGCCGCGGCCGATTGGAGCGAGCGCCGCCTGCTCCTGGCCGACCCCGCCGGCGCCGGCGACGCTGTGCTGGCCGAGCCTGCGTGCCTGCAGGCGCTGCAGACGCTCGCGGCCGAGCAGGTGAGGGCGCTGGCGTTCGATGCGCACTGTGCCTGCCGCTGTGTTCAAGCGGACACTGCAGCCTGCACTACTTGCCAGACTGCGGTCCGTGCGACGCGCGCGGCCACGCCGCCCGCCCGCCGCGCAGGTGAGCGCGGCGGCCGCGCTGGCAGCCAGCGCGGACGCGCCCGCGCTCGGCGACGCGCCCGCGGCCTGGCAGCGCCGCGCCGCCGGCGCCGCCGCGCTGCTCGCCGCCTGGGCCGCCTGCCAGGCCGGCTGGCTGGCGCTGGAGGCGGCGCGCGCGGGCGCGGCGGCCGGCCCGGCGCTGCGCCCCGGCCAGGCGGCCGCGCTGCAGGGCGCGGCGGCCGCCTGGCGCCGCATTGGCGCTGGCGTGGTGTGCGAGGGCGGCCCGCTCGTGCTGGAGCTCATTGCGCGAGAGGGTTTGGAGGCCGACCTGCGCGCCTGTGCCGGCCTGCTTGAGGCGGTCACGAGCAGCCTGGGCGCGGGTGGGGGCACGGCGGCAGCGGCGCGGGCGGGCGGCGCGGCGGTGGCCGCGCCCGCCGACGCTGCGGGGTGAGCCGGGGCGCGCTGCGGCGGGCGGCGTGCGCGTTCATGCTGGCCTGCTCCAGGCGGCGACGGGCGGTCGGAGGCTGCATGCGCCCTGGCTGCGGCGGGGGAGGGCCGGTCTGGCAGCAGGAGCGTGTAGTGAGCACATGAAGCCAACATGGCGGCTGCATGTACCACCATGTTCCTCAGCTGCAGCCTGAGCATGGATTGCGCGCACACCAAGGGCGCAGCGGGGGCAATGCCACCTAGCATCTGCGCATCTGCTCGAGTGCGTGGGTGCTGCATTGTATTGTAGTGCAGCACGAGCCTCAACACAGAGCAGCGATGACCAACTCTCACTCCTAGCCGCCTCCAGTACGTGGTCAGCGCCATTCATTTTGCCGTACGGCCACCATACGACTCCCAGCAGTATTTTCTGTTAGAAGGGCAGTGCTGGAACAAGCTCTCTTATGGCCGGGTGCAGCAGCGGTAGCTTGGTGGTCGACTAACAATGCGCATCGGCCGGACTGGCGCACCATATGCCATGTCACATCAATCTAGGAGCGCAACGCTGTTTGCGCAGACCGCCCACCAGAACTAACAGCCTGCAGCTTGCAGCAAGCCCGAAATTCAGCAGGCTAGAAGACAGATATGCATTAAAATCACCCAGAGCTGTTCACAGCCTTCAGCACGCTTGGCCGCCCCAGCTACAGCCTGTCGTGCATTGACCCGCTCATCCATTATAGGCGCCACAGCAGCCTCAGCAAAGAGCAGCTCTCATATGAGCGCCGCGACAACAAAGAGCAAACAGCCGCTGAGCAGAGCAGAACCATACTAACACATGTTCTGGCAGCATCGCTGGTGCCAATGCAGGCTACTCAAGAGTGATCACCTTGCTAGAAGCACAAATCACTGTCATCTAAAGCACACACCAGAATCCAGATCTTATCAGAAGTCTCACAACGCACCACGCGGGCTTGCATAGGCCAGGTTTGCCAGCGGGCACTTCTCGGTCAGTGCCTGTCAGGCCCACACACAGCCCAGCGCCCCCTCTGCGGCACAAGGTGCCCAGGCTACACGCTACTGCTACAGTCGTCTGCTGCTACAAGGCTTCGGCGGCGTCGGCCCCCACAGCGCGCGGGTCCGCGCTGGCCAGCGCGCTCGCAATACCAGAGTGCACCCACCGGTCGTGCCCCCCTTCGGCGCTCATGGTCCGCAGCGCTGCGTACAGCTGCTGCTGCCGCGCGCGGGCGCTCTCCAGCTGCTCGGCGCTCGCGCGGGCGCGCGGGGGGGGCGGCGCGCGAGCAGCGCCCGGCTCCGCTCCGTTCTGGCTGGCCGGGGACACAGGAGCCTTTGCGGACGTCAGCCCTGCAATGAGGAGCACACACAAAAGTGCTCAGTGTCTGAAGGCGGCGCCAGGTAGGCGGCAGCGCACCTGCGCTCGGATCCCACTCGGCAGGAAGCAGCAAATTTCCTGCTCCAAACACCCCGCCTACTGCCGCCTGTAAGCTCAGGCGGCTGTAACAGGTACCCCTGCACAGTGGCTGGTCTCGAGGTGACCTGGAAGATGTCACGTTCCCATAATTGCCCACAGCCGCCCCACGGCTCACGAAGGACCAGAACGTTGCCTCAACGCTTGTCTATGCCTCCTTCACCTCCAGGCGTGTACAATCGCGGACCAGGGCCAAGTCCGAAACCGAGGCTCGAGCAAGCGGGTGTACTACATGGAAGCTTTGCACCGGGGCACACCGGTCCGCTGCGGCATAGGTAGCGCATTGGAGGCCATCTGCTCAATCAGAAAGTCGGACAGGAAGGCGCTGCGCCCACTGCGCTCGACCTGCTGAATTGAATCTATCGTCTCCGCTATCTGCCGCCTTGCTGCTGACGGCCTTGACCTCTTCGGGGTCCGCCCAGCCGGCTGTTTTGCTTGGCAGACGGTCAATGCTGCGCGTGCAGACACTGCGCCTGCCATCCTATGACAAGGTCCCCACTGAGCGGCAGCAGCTGGGTTTGGTCACTCTGGGTCTCAAGAGCTATTTCTGCTCACTCGAGGCTCCTGTTTTCTGCTGGCTACGGGGGTGCTAGCAGGTGTAGCACCACCTGCTCTTGAAGAGGAGCCAGGGTATGGAGCTGGGTTTCTGCCAGGTGTTTCATCGATCACCGCTTCAGAGAACCCCTGGGACGATAAACGGCCAGCAAGTGTAGGGGGTAGAAGTCAGGGATGATTGTGCGGGCCCGGGAGCCAGCTGTGCAGTTAGACTGTCTGACGCACCGCACACGTGCGTGAGAAGACGCTAGCGTCCTCAGGGAGCTGTTCATGGGTCGCACCGATTGCCAAGCGCTGCAGAGCACAGCACCATTGGGCCCTCCATACACAATGTGCTGCTCCAGCGCACACCGTGGGCGCAAACCATAAGCACACTGCCTTCACAAACTAGCTGCTAACTCTTCCTGGAGTCGAAGGGGCGTGCCACAGGGCTGGCCCACAAAGGCGCTTCGCGCTGCAGCGAGATCCTGCAGAGCTGTTGTGCGGCACCCCAGCTCTAGGGCGCGTCCGGGGGCCCGTCATACAGAGCGAAAGGCGCTGGAGCAGCGTGGGTTGCATGTGCACTACTGCGCGCTTAGAGTGTGCTGTCTGGGGTATCATGGGAGGTGTCACAGCTGCGCCCATGCCTGCCAGTGCTTCCACAACAAGATGCACTCCGGCAGGTAGCCGCACTCGCCGTCAGGCGCGGGCGGCGTGCGCTCTCGACTGTGCTGCGCTATGAAGGTGCCAGTGTCTAAGGGGGGGCAGGTTTGCAGCAGCCCGCCTTCACCAGGCTCACTATTGACGCGCGAGCGACAGCGCATATGGCGTTAGCGTGCGCGCTACTGCGAGACAAGCGGACCATTTTGGCACCGCTCCCCTGGCACAAATTGCAGGTGGCTGCTGTGTGGGCAGCTTATGGAACAAACGGGTGCTCGGAGCACTGCCGCACTGGCGCAGCGGTGTGAGCTACTTTCTTGGCAATTGGCCGCTCAGCACCCGGCTGATGCAAATTAGGCATGGGGCGCCCTCGTTTTAAGCCCTCGTTTTTCTTGCTTGGTGGTTGGAGTTTGCTCAATTGCAATCGAGCAAGTTGCGCCTCGTCAGGCCACCGCTGAGCGTTGTGACAGCTTGCGGCAAGCATGCGTTTGGTGTCTGTTGAGGAACAAATACAACTCAACGGTCAGACCAAGGTCATCAACAGAAACACCTTAAACTTCACCTTGGCAAAGGGCCTACAGGCGCGTGGTCGCGTTCCATGACAGCAGCTGCAATGCTGGGCAGCGGCCTCCTCCTGAGCACATTCCCGTGCCAAAAATGTAACTGGTGCCTTACATTGGCCAACCAACCAGTGTTCGGGTGTTGGCCTGCAGCTGAGCTTGTCGCAGACCAACCCATCCGCGGTGCTGAGTGCAAAGCTCAGCGGCAAGGGCTGGTCGCTGCGGCATGACAGCCCAACAAAGGCGCGAACAGTCAACCTCATGTCGGCTGCCGGCGCCGCCAAGTGCTGTGATGAGTAGGCTATATGTGCACGCGGACCTCACGCTGCAGCTCCAGCCTCGTGCACACGCGCTGCGGCAGGACACGGTGGCAGGCGTTCAGCGCCCATTCCTGGGTGGCAAGCTCGAGATGACGCAGACCGTGCCTGGCGGCCGGTGGTTCCTTGTGCCCACGCCGGCGTTCAAGGTGCGGCCGTGTGACCCTCGGCTGTGCTACACTCTCCCCCGGCCGCGCGCGCGCCGCTGACGCTGCGCTGCGGCGCATCGCAGTTGTCCCGCAGCTTTGCAACCGAGCGCGCGCTGGCCCGGCTCTCCTGCAGATGGGACACGCTGCTGCCCAGAGGTGGGCACCTGCCTGGCCGCTTCGTGCGGTCATGCAGCCCTCTCTGCCCATGTTTCACGCCTGGGCTGCTACAAGCTCTGTTACAGCCAGCTGGGGCTGCTCAGGCATGCGCAGCCCCCTTGCGCTGGGCCAGTTCGGTCTCAGGCTGTGGCCTGTATGCGTGCTGTGAAGACAATATGCCGATGTGCGCGCACCAGTGCCACGCTTGCACAAGGGCGATCAGGAACGGGCCAGGCCAACGCGCCCAGCGAGGCACCCAGCAGGAGCCGCTGAGCGCTCTGGCACGCCGACGAGCAACATCGGGACGCTCAGGCCGATACGTATGCTGGCAGTGCATGCGCAGCCATGCGCGCCGCCCGCCGGATGCAACGGGCCGCAAGCAGTGCCGTGCCCACACCAGGGACTCATACGCTGTTGCTGCAGGTCAAGTAAAAGTCAAGGGGTGGGATGGGCCGGCAGGGCAGCTGGCGCAGACGGTGTACTGCGGCCCTGACTGCGCGTACAAGGCCAGCTTGCAGCTGGACACCTGGCTGGTGCGTGCTGCTGCACAGTAATTTCCTGACGTTCAAGGCACACTCACTCAAGTGCTCGTCAGAAGCGTCGCATGTGTGACGCAAGGCCGTTGCGGACCATCACCATGCTAGCCTTCTAGCCTCTGGTTGTCATGGCGCCTGGACAGCAAACATCTACCAGCCGGAGCAGCAAGTCAGGGCACAGAGTGTTAGCTCAGAGCAAGGCACTGTGCACGCCGCCTGCTGCCATGCGCAGGGCGCCGGCCACAGGGCAGGTGTACTTACGCCTTGTAGGGCATGACCAGGTTGACTGAACGCCTGAAGGCACGCCCTATGCAGGGCGCGGCGGTGAGCGCGCGGGCCAAGCTGCGCACGGGCGCGGTGCAGTCCGTGGCCGCCGCGTTCAGCGGCGCGATGGGGCCTGTGCTCTGCGTGAAGAGCAGGCGCGCCCCCGCCGGCGCCCCGAGGCCGCCGGCTCCAGCGACCCGCCCGCATCCCTGCCGGCGCGCCGTTCTGCTGCCTCCTGTGATGCCGTGCTTGCAGCACGCATGCCATGCACTGACCTTGATGACTGATAGGAACAGTGTGTGGAAGTGGCACGGCATGCTGCGCCCTGGCTTCTCACCGTCTGCAGTTGAGGTACACTGCGTGGCGCTGCATTGGTTCGTGGATCTTGGCGTGATGCCCTGCAAGGCGTAACGGGAGGCTAAGGGATCGCACAGTGTCGACGAGCGCCGAAGGCCATGCTGTCCTGCAAGGCTCTCCTGAGGCCCGCGCTGGTGTTCGAGCGCGAGAGCCCGTGCGCCTGACAGTGCAAGCGCACGCTGCACGGCCCCGAGCGGCAGCGCGCGCGGCGCGCCGCAGGCCGCTGGCGGGGCTGAAGCTGCGCGCGGACGCGCGGCTGCGCGCGCGCGTGCTGGCCGCGCGCGCGCAGGCGGTGCCATGCTTCCTGGGCGCGGCGCCGCCGCTGGCGCTCACGCTGGATGTGACCACGCCCTGGGGCGCGGGCGCGGACGATGCCAAGCGCCGCACGACGGCCATGCTCGGCATCAAGCTGCGCGTGTGATGGCAAGCCGTGCCTGGCAAGCCGTGGCTGGCAAGCCGTGCGGTCGCTGCGCCGTGCGGCCGCCGCCGCGCGGCGCGAGGCGCGCGGCGAGGTGCGGGCGTGCCGTCTGCCGCGCAGCACGCCGTCGGCCGGGGCAGCGCCGCGCGACCCGCGCGCCGCGCTGCCGCTCGTGCTCGCGCTGGATGTCGTCACGCGCAATGCGCCCTGCGGCGCTGACGTGTGCAATGCCACGAGTGTGCACAGCTGTCGTGCTTGGCACAATACATGTGACACGCATGCGAGGGTAGCGCCCCCGAGCAGGAAATGTGGTTTTAGCCGCGGGTGGCGCCCTTTGTTCCATACGCAGGTTCTAAGGGTGGTGAAGGGGAGCTGCAATGCGAGGATGAGAGCAGAGTGATGCACTTGAGCGAAAGCATGTTCGGAGGAAGGTGTCAGGACACCAGCAAGGGCGAGCGGTATTTGCAGTGAACTGGCGCGGGGGTGTTTGCCCAGCATCACTGCAGCGTAACACTGCAGAGCGTGCATCCTGACAACGAACAGGACCATGCAAGTGCCTGTCATCACGTGGGTAGTGAGAGCTGAGTGTGACGTTCCGGGCGGAACAGACATCAAGGGTCTGACCGTCGTGCGTGGCTGCAAGCAGGCACGTTGGTAGCATAGTGAGTATACATGCGGCACGAGTTGGCAAGCGTTTGTCAGGACCGCAGCACTGTGTTGTAAAGGGGTTAAGTAGGCAGGGGCGCCTGCCCTGTTCTGAGGCAAGCTGCAAAGGCTGTGTCCGAGTACTGTTGCTGGGTTGAACTGGTCCTGGGGCTTGTCTGCTGGCTGTGCCCTGTGAGGCGCTTGCTTGCTTCTCTGGCAGTGTGCATTCAGCCGAGCTTCATCTCCCTTGTGGATTTGGGGGGTTGTGCAGCAAAGCCATGTGCCAGTAAGCGGACAGTAGGACGCAGGCGCTTGGTGTCATGCTGGGATCACACATCCTGGAATGCATATGGCTCTCGGCGCATGCACAGCACCCAGCCGGTGCAATGCATGAGCATGTTGCATGCATGATGGCGGGCATGCTGACACCTAAAACAAGTGGCAGTGTTCTGCCAATGAGCGAAAAGCGTGGATGGCATGAATGCAAGCTATGCACAAACAAACAAACAAGCAAAACAGTGCATGTACATAGGCAAACTGCTACACTGTGTTGCACCTCTCTGCCTAGAATGCATGCGTTGGTTGGCCTTTGCTTCTATGCGCACCAGTTGAACGGTTTGCACACTGAGCGATAACCGCACTTACAGCGCACACAGTGCGTGTCAGCGTGCTGCTTGACCCGGACGTCTAATCGCCTTCGCCGTTGCTGGTCCAGTAGCCATTGGCGCGGGACGAGCGCAGCTCATAGTCTCTGTCGTCCAGCTGAGAGTGCACCGAGTCCAAGCTCCTGCAGGCAGCATGCAGTACAGGACGTGAGCAGGGGCTGTCATGCATCTCTGGCGAGGCAGGCTAAGCATCAGTGGCGCACAGCGTATTGTCATGTGGAGGCCAGATGGGGATTGTGTGCTATTGCATTCAAAAACGCACCGCTTGTGCAGGAGCAACTCACGCCGCATGCTCTCGAGCTCGCTCTTGCTTGAACCCAGCTCGCCCCTGCCAGCGGCACCAAGCTCACGCCGCACACCTGCCTGCTTGCCCGGTGTGCGCACGCACCAATGACACTGCACGACGAGCTTGAGCAGACCTGAGCTCGGTCAAGCGGCACTTGACGTCGTCGCGCTCGTGCGCGCACGCCTTCAAGGCATGCTGCGCGCTGACCAGGGCCTCCTTGGCCAGCACGAGCTCATCTGCCGCGCGGCCGCTAAACGTGAGCGTCGTCTGAGTCTCAAAGGCAGTGTATGGGTGACAGGATGCTAACGCATAGCATGGTGATGTCTAAATTTGCGGGCCGGCTACCTTCCTTCTGGAGCAGCTGGTGCCTCTGTCCGACAAAGCGCTGAAACAGCCCAGCGGCAATGCAGGCCGCCGCCAGCGCTATGCCCTCCACCAGGCCCTCTTGCGCCTTGCGCCGCCTTTCTGTGCAAACCCGTGCGCCAGCACTCGGCTCAAAGCGCGCAAAACGTAGCACATTGAAGCACCAGACTGTGCGCATGCAAAGGCTGTGCATCAGAATGCTGAACGTGCGTCACCGGTTCCGGCTTGCATGTGCGCAAGGCTGGAGTCCTCTCCAGCTGACAGGCACTGGGGGTTCAGCAGCAGAGGCGCTGGTCTAGCTATGACGCTGATCTGCTACTTGCAAGCAAAGGATGGCATTCTATGCGTGGTATTGCAAGGCGCACAGCGAGCTGTGTGTGTCGCACGCTGTAAGAAAAGTAACAAAGCGCAAGCCAGAGCATCCATGAGTCTCACAGTGACAGCCACCACAGCAGTTTAAGCAAAACCTGGTTTATTCTATGGGTTCCATGCATGGCACCATCTCAGCAGGTGACCACCGGGTGGCACTGCTTCACAGCCAGACAGATGCTGGACAACACAATAACATCTGTGCATTCGTTGGACAACCGACTCTGCAGCTTACACACCAGAATAAATCAAACAGCATACAAAATTTGAGCACCCTGAACGTCCTAAAACACTCCTAAGCCTCCTCGCGCCACAGCGCTACTCCTCTGTCCGTGCAACAGCCTCCAGAGGCTGCATCTCTGCAGGCACAGGCTCCGCAGCGGCGCCCACGGGCGCGCCAGCACCGCCGCGGCCGCCGCCGAGCGAGGCGGCCAGGATGGGCTCCAGCGCGCCCTGGATCTGCAGCAGCTCGGCCTGCAGGCGCACCTCGCCCGCCACGCGCTCGCGGAGCACGCGCAGCCGCTGGTCCACCACCGGCGACGCGCCCACCTGCGCGGCGCGCCCGTGCCGGCTCGGCAGCAGGTCGCCACCCTTCCCAGGGCACGCGCATGCATGTAGCGGGTGTCAAGAGCTGCACGCAGCAGCGCGCCCGCCGTGCGCGCACACAGCGCGGAGCCGGCGCTCGTGCGCTCCGCCGGGCCGGCCTGCTGCGAGCGGCACCGCGCCCAACAGAGCGCCGACCCGCACGCGCGGCCGCCCCGCAGGCGCCGCTGGAGGCGCTGCGCGGCGTGCCCGGCAAGTACGCGTGCGCGGACTGCGGTGCGCCCGACCCCGACCGGGCCTTGCTCAACCTGGGCGCGCTGCTGGGCATCCAGTGCAGCGGCGGCGCACCACGCTGCCGTACGCGTCCAGCAGGCGGTGCGCGACGCCGGCCAGCAGGCGCGTGTGGCGCGGGTCGGCGATGTGGCGCGCCAGGTGGCCGAGCAGCGGCGCAAGGCCGCCCGCGTCGCGCCCGCCCAGCGCGGGCGCCAGGCCCGCGCGCGCGGCCAGCTCGCCCAGCACGCTGGCCACCACCTCCGGCCGCCCGCTCGCCAGCGCCGCGTCCAGCGCCGCGCGGTACCTGCGGGGCAGGAGTGATAATAAGTCAATTATATGACCAGGGTCAGCGCGCAGCCGGTTCATGTTGATTGGTGCAGGGCGTGGAGCGTGGGTTGCATCTGGTGGCCGGGTTGCGTACAGCCCTGCTTCGGACAGGCTGCAGTTGCAGGGCTGGGCAGTGCGGGGGTCCAATGTCCCTCATGAACCTTCTCACTGTCTGTGATCAGGGCGGGCCGCGCCTGAACTGGCGCAGGTCGCGGTCGTAGGGCGCGAGGCGCGCGCGGCGGCGCGCCGCCACGCGCACGTCGTCCGCGGCCGCCTTCTCGGAGCGCCCGCGCACGATATAGCGGTAGTTGGCCGCGCTGAGGCGCGGGCCGTAGCGTACGCGCCTGGCCGGCGCGGCGCCGCGCGCGCCCGCGGCCGCGGGCTTAGGGTTTTTGTGCCGGCGCACGCACAGCGCGCCGTCGGCGGTGCCCACGGCGAGCAGGCCGCAGTCGGGCGAGAGGCCGAGCGAGAGCACGGGCGCCGGGTAGCGGCTGGCGTGCGTGACGCGGAAGCCGTCCAGCTCGTACACCTGCGCGCGCGTTAGGGTAGGCCTAACCCCAATAGCGACCCCAATAGCGCGCGCGTCGGCGGGGCCGGGGGCGCTCTCACAGGCCGGCTGGGGCGGGGTCGCAGGCCGGGGCGTGTTCAGGACGCATTCACGCCCGTCTGCCTTGGGCGCCCTGGTCACTCTCAAAGCCTTGGTCACTCGAAATGCCGCAGAACCACGACCTGAAGCCCGCTGAATATGATGGCGACTTGGCCAGCGAGTGCGGCGGCCGTTGCTGACACAGCATCAGCATCAGCCCTGTGCAGCTGACAACGTCATTGGGCGGTGTCGTGCCGACGCTTTCATATCTCCCTTAACGCACATCCAAAAGAAACCCCACGATTGCCGCAAGCCGCGCGCCTTCACGTGGCCGTCCAGCGAGCCGGTCAGCAGGCGCGGCGCGGCGGCCGACGCCGGCCCGGCCAACGGCGACACCGCGCAGCACGTGACCGTCTTCTGGTGGTTGGCCAGGCGCGCGAGCGGCCGCCCGCCGGCCACCAGGTCCCAGACCAGCGCCGCGGTGCCGCCCACGGACGCGAGCAGGCCGCCCGCCGGGAAAAAGGCCGCGTCCTCCACCGGCGCGCCGTGCTCGAGCGTCATCACCGCCTGCGCGGCCGCTCGCGCGCCTTCCAAAATGGGCCGGGTGCTGGAGCAGATTAGTCCAAGGTGGGGAGCAGCCGCCGCGGCCTACGCACCCACCCTCCACACTCGACCTGCCCCTCCCGGGTGACAACCACGGCGCAGGTGGGCCGCTGATAGATGGCGAGACGCACATGACAAATGTTATACGCCAGTGCTCAGAACGGAAGTCGCGTAGCGGAAGGCATGTGCCCTTGCTTTGATCCACGGCATGCTCGGCAGCACAGGTCTGCCACAGACGTGCATGGGTCCCTGCTCACGAGACGTCGGGGGCCGCATTAAGCAGGTGCGCGCAATCCCCATCCTCAGACAAAGCATTGGGGGAGCTCTTCACGCGGTGCCAACAGGGCCGCCTTGAGACTCGTTCGCCCGCACCTGCTTGGCGCGCGTGTCCCAGAGCCTGACCGCATGGTCATACCCGCCTGCGCGCAGCCAGCACGCGCACTTGCCCGGCGAGCGCAGGCACTGTCGCCTATGTTCCACACCACGTTACGGTATGTCTCCATGCGACGGGCAGCAGGCATAGCAAACGCATAGACCCGTCACAAAGTTAGTAATGTGTTGAAGACCCACCTACCACCATACACCCGCCCAGCTACCTTCACTGGTGCCAGACCACCCACTGGTGCCAGACACCCACCTGGCAGAAGGAGGGGCTGCGGTGGTATATGTGTGCTGCGGGGGAGCACCGGTGGCCCATGTGTCGGAGGAGGTGGGGCTGGCCGCCGCCGCGCGCACGTAGTCGGTGTGCCCGGTCAGCCGCGCCACCTGCTCGCCTGCGCTCACATCCCACAGCCGCACCTGCGCCCGCCCTGGATCATCTCAAAGCTCAATGCCATATACATGGACCTGACCGCCTGCTGGGGCCTGCCTCCTTGCTGTGCCCTCACGGCTCGCGCAGCACGTCACCAGCCTGAGCCGCGTGGCTGGGCGAGGGGCCGCGGCGCAGCTCATGAGGCCGCAGCGCGCCGGCTCAATGCAGGGCCGGTCGCCTGGAGTCCACGCTCGCTTTCCACAAAACTGTTTCGTCCTCGATGTAGCAGGTTACTGCAGCATATTACTGAGGTTGCTAGCATCTGCAGCAGGGCACCGCACGGTGGTGTCGTCGGAGGCGGACAGAACGTGCAGGCGGTCCGGCGCGTAGCGCGCCACGCGCACCGCGCGCTTGTGGCCCCTGAGCTGCCTCAGCAGCGTGCGGCTGTTCGTATCAAACACCTGCAGCGCGGCTGACCGCACGTCAGCGCACTTGTGCCAATAATCCAGAGGTCACATCGCCCCCTTGCCAGCCTCCGACGCAGCAGGGAGGCCGACGACCAGGGGCGTGCGCCGCGGCGGCGCAAGGGCTGGATCAGGGGTTTAGGGTAGGAAAGGCGCGCGCCTGGACGACCGCGTCCTCGCTGCCCGCCACGAGCAGCTTGCCGTCCGCCCTGAAGCTCCCCGAGTACGCGCGGTCCTTGAACCGCGAGATGGTGCGCCGCACCTGGCGCGCGCACGCGCTGGGCCTATGGTGCAGGCCTGGGCGAACAGGCACCAGTCCGAGCGGGGGTGCACCGCTGCAAAAAGCAACCGCCAAGAGCGGGGCCTGACAAGGCGAGCAGGAGCCAGCAGGGGGCCGCCGCGCATGCCTGGCGCGTGAACGCGTCGTATATAATGACGCGCGTGGAGCTAGTGACGGCATAGTGGAAGGGGTACACCGGGCTGAAGTCCACGTGCGAGACCGCGCCCACCTTGCCGACACACCCGAGTCGTCAAACGGCTGTGCACGCTTCACAAACTGCACGCGTGATACGCTTGGAGCAGCTCACAAAGCACCAGTTCACTGTGGGCTGGTGCCAACTCCATAGCAGAGCATAGCATAACGAGCGCCCACCTGCTGCGCTACCACGGGCGCCTTGAAGCGCTTCCAGAAGCGGCCCTCGGCGGTCTCACGGAGAGCGCGGGCTGGGAACTGTCTGATGGCAAGCTTGTGGTACTCCCCGGCTTCATAATCCATGCCGTCACTCCAACCTCGCTGCTGCGGCAGGCATTGTGCGCAGCGAGCGCCGCACGCTGGTGCTCAGGAAGAAAGGTGTTTACGACGAGGCTACTGACTACCTGTGCAGGCCCACATAGCAGGCTCCGCCGGCGCTTTCCGGGGCTCTGCGCCTAGGGTATGTGTACCCTGCAAAGGCAAGCTGACCCAGTTCGCCAAGGGCACAGGAAGCCAAGGAGTCGTGCAGAGACCTGGCAGCGCGCAGTCAGGGAGGCAGGACGATGTCTGTGGCGGCGGGCGCTCTGCGGAGGCTGGCACTTGACGCGCCCAGGCTCGCGCGGGGCATCCACACCGGCAAGCCTGCCTTTGCGGGTGGCCACGTGCGCTCTTCCTCAGTCCGCATCGCTCGGAGAGGCTGGGGGCCTTGTTATGTAGCGCATCTCGCGTGAGAGGGAGGGGTGTGGGGCCTTGCGCGCCGGTCAGCGCCTGGCGCTTCTATACCACCAACCGCTGCATGCTAGACCCCGAGCTCACGCATGTATCCCAAACTGCACCTCGCGCGCGCAGGATGTGCCGCACTACATCCACGCCGAGCACATGTATGAGGCCTGGAACATCAAGCACAAGCACCTGAAGTGGGGCGTGGCCATCACGCTCTTTGTGAGCATCCCGTTCGGCATCCCCTTCTTTGCAGTGTACTGGCAGCAGAAGAAGATGGCTGGGTGAGGCCGAAGCGCACTCGCCGTACGCTGCCCTTGCCGGCCTGCTCTCAGACTGTGCCTAGCGAGGAGGCACGTGCACGGTGCAGCTTATGCGAGGTAGCAACGCTCTCGTTGTGCTCGCTGAGGCAGTAGGACTTGTAACCTTACATCCGAGGCCAGTACCAAGTTTGGGGCGCTCTCCTGCGTCATTGGGAATCAGAGCACCAGGTTAGGCAGCATAACGGTGTGAGGGGCTGGCCTCTGTGTGCATGTTCTGAGTGTGCTCACAAGGCAGACACACTGGTTAGCGGCAGCCAGCCGTCCGCGGTGAGTCTGCCCGTCTGCGCCATGTCCTCCGCGCTCTGGTAGTGGCAGCGTGCCACGTCCTGCAGACCACGATGCAGGTCAGGACAGCTTGCTGCGCTCCAGCAAGCGCTGCGTCTGCTGCTACTGTCACAACGCGGTGAACAATGCAGCAGTTAGCGGGCATGCTCGACAAAGGCGCGCAGAAGCACGCTTGCACGCGGCCCTGAGCAGCGCTCCCCGTGTTGACTTCCCTAGGCCCTGCATGCACATTAATATGCCTGACTGCGCGCCTGGCCAGCGTCCAGGCACAGCCACCCGCCGTCTTTCAGCACCAGGCGCCCGCTCAGAAATCGCCCGTCAGCCCTGTATGCAGCATGCGCCAGATCGGTTGTACTGAGGCCTTGTCTTTCCATGGAAGCAGGCAACCCAGGCTGTGTTAGAGCCGTGCCAGCAGGTGTTTGGAGCGCGCATGCCACAGCTCAGCGGGCTGCTTCTGTCGTCGGCCTGGCTCTTTGGCAATGCCAGGATGCAGCAGGCATACATGCGGTGCCTCCCATCCGATGCAGAGGGAACGTGCCATGTTCAACGTGGCCGTATGCTCATCCCTGATCTGAGGTGTATGATTGAGCAAGCACGCCCATCATGCCCCCACGGAGTCTGCTTTGGCAGCGCTGCCTGTCAGCTGAGCACAGCCGCTGCGTGCGTGCCTGTGCCTGTCACAGAAAGAGCGGCGCTGGTTGGGAGGATCACGCGCGCAGCGTGGCAGTGCTCGCCCTGCTCCTCCTGGTGGGCGCACAGACCCCGCATGGGCTGAGCGCGCGTGCCCGCCCACGCACCAGTCGCCAATGCACTGCGCCTCAAGCGCCGCGCAGTGCTGCGAGCCCTGTCCGTGTCGCCGGCCGGCGCGCCAGGCGCCCTGGTACATGTCGCCCCGCCCCGGGTACCAGTACGTGCCAAAGCCCGCTCGCGCGCCGGCGGCCCACTCGCCTGCGCGCTCGCGGCGCACTCGGCGCGCGGCTGCCCGCATGCTCATCGGCCGCGGACAGCAGACGGACTTGACAGGTGCCTTCACACTCAGGCTGCATGGCCGTGCTTTTGCGCCCAGGGTGCATGTAGCACCAGGGCGCAGGGAGCTGCATGCTGCCAGTCCTTGCAACCTGTATGAGGGCCTGCAAGTGGCATCGGTATTGCGAATGTATAGCCAGCCATCCCGCAGGCGCGCAATCCCATACATTCTTGCCGAGGCCGGTGAGCAGGGGCGCCGCGCGCCTTCGTAGCGGCCGCCATCTGGATAGGTCATGGTGCCCTGACCCTCGCGCAGACCGGCCGCATAGCCGCCCTCGTAGCAGGCGCAGGCCGCGGCGGCGCCCCCAGGCGCTGCCGGCCTCGCGCCGGGCGCCTGTGGGGCGCCCGGCGGCCAGGTGTACCTGCCGCGGCCCTGCCGCACGCCGTGCACGAGCTCCCCTGCATAGCACGCGCCCTGCTCGGCGGCCGCGTCCTCGGCCTTCTCGTCGTCAGCGAGCGCATGCGGCGGCGGCGGGTATGTGAGCACGCCCTGCCCCCGCCAGGCCCGCTCGGCTCAAAGCAATGCACAGCCAGGCACATACCAGGCTGCCGGCCTGCCAGCGCTCAGCACCGTCTCAGCTGTTTGTAAGTAGGAAGCAGAGCAAGTGCTTGCGGTCGCGTGAGAGCGCCCCCCCTCCCCCGTCAGCACCCTGTAGACTCAGAGACCTACTTGTGCAGCGCAAGGCGCTTGGGGCAGTCCTGGGGGTATCCCACTGAGAACCGTGGAATACCTGGCCGTGCGGCTTGCCCTCAGTGTCGTAGGCGCCAGACCAGGCCTGCATTCACGCTTGGCAGTCAGGCGGAGGGCGTGAGTGCCCTGAATTCGAGCGTCACGGCGCTGCCACTGTGAAGTTGACGCGTGCGTGCCGCGTCAATGTGCGCACCAGCGGGGGACGCGCTGGATCCTCCTCGGTATCCATGCTAAGTTTGTTGCAGTGATGCTGGCACTCGCTCCGTGCTGCGTGATCAATCAAATGGTGAAACGCTCGTGTAACCCCGTTCTGTTACTTGTCAGGGTTGAGGCCCGCTCTGCAGAACCAGGCTGAAAGGCAAGCAGCAGTGTCACCAATCTCTGTTACGACCGAGGTGCACTAAGACAATAGGCGGCGGTGTAGACTGCTTGTCTAGGCCTTCTTTGTGCTTGCGTTTGGTATGCTGTTTGTGGTGCTCTGCAATTTCACCCGCTGCCTGGTCGCCCTATAGTGCCTCCTGGGACCTGGAAAGCGCAACACTGACAAGCGACGTTCTGCAAGCTAGCGCGGCGCGAGGTTACGCGCGCGCCGTGCCTGGTGCCGGTGGCGCGGCCGTGCGCCGCCGCGGCGGGGCATGCAGAGCACCACGGTGGCAGTGGGTGGTAAGGGCGCCAACCCGAAGACCACGCTGTATGTAGGCGGGCTCGAGGAGAGCGTGAATGAGGCCATCCTGCACTCTGCGTTCATCCCGTTCGGGGATATCAAGGACGTCAACATCCCAATGGACCATGCCACCGGCAAGCACCGCGGCTTTGGCTTTGTGGAATTTGACAGCAAGGAGGTGCGGCGCCCGACGGCTAGCTGGTTGAGCGAGTGCAGGCCTCGCGCGCCCTCTAGCGCCAGCGGCCGCCAGCTGGTGAGGGAACCTGCCTGCGCAGGACGCGGCCGACGCGATAGACAATATGCACAACTCGGAGCTGTACGGGCGCGTGCTGCGGACAAACTACGCGCAGCCGATGAAGATCAAGGGCGGCGACAGGGGCTTTTCACACCAAGCGGTGCGCGCTCCTTATTCTGAGCGCTGCCTGGGAGGCAAACCGGTACCTAACTGCGGAGAACCAGGTAGCACGGCAGTTGGGTTGCTGCAAGCCGCTGCTAGTGCAGGCAGCACCGCCAGTGACTCCTGCCCGAGGTCGTTTCTCCGCTGCTCTTGGGCCACGACGCGCTCGCGAGGGGGCCTGCACGACAGGCGCACGCCCCCCCTGCGCGCTAGGTGTGGGCAGGTACGAACGATTGGGGCCTGCACGACAGGCCCCCGCCCCTCGGCACGCCAGGTGTGGGCGGACGCGGACGTCTGGGGCTCGCATAAGAGACCCCTGTACCTCCGCGCGCCAGGTGTGGGCGGACGCGGACGACTGGTACGAGAAGGCGGAGGCCGAGGGCGAGCTGGAGAAGCTGGAAGAGGCCGAGCGGCAGAAGGCGCTGGCCGCGGAGAGCGCCAAGTACGCGCCCACGGCGCGCGACCCCATGGAGGCCGCCGAGGCCGCCGCCGTGGCCGCCGAGTGAGGTGTCCGGGCGCCCTGCGGCCACAAACTCGCGCCCGCGGCGCGCGACCCCGTGGAGGCCGCAGAGGCCGCGGCCGTGGTTGCCGCCGAGTGAGGCGGCCGGGCGCCCTGCGGCCGCCGCTCGGCCGAGCGGCGGCGAGCAGAGGGGGTGGAGAGGAGCGGGCTCGAAAAAATGCTCTGCTGCGAGCGCGTGCGCTGGGTGGGTAAGCGAGAGGCAGGATGTGTGCATCTGCAGTGTGTGCACCGTGCCGTGGGTGGCAGGGACCTGCAATCGTGATGCTTTTGCAGAGCCTTGCTCGCCGTGGCTTTGGCTGAGCCTCGTTGCAATGCCCCTAGCCCAGCAGAGCACATTGCCTGCCAAGGGTAAAATGCAGCTGAGCTATTGCGGCTAACAATCGTTTGTGTGGCACGTATGCGTGCATCGGCTCCCCTACGGCCGCTGTGCAGACTTGCTAAGGCCAAGCAAGGAAGGTGGGCGCCGACAACAAGAGGCGTGTAAAAGTTGCGATGAAGTAAATTCTTCTCACCTGGCTTGTTTTAGAGGGGTGCCTGAGAGCTGAGCATGGCAGCATTGCTTATCATTGTGCACGCCCAATGATGAGCAATGAGACCCTCATTGACCCATCTATCATCAACCAAACAGACACTGCACTTTAATAAAGCTGTCGACAGAGCAGCAATGTTGTCCATCGTGATCTAGCTCTGTCTACGTGCCTGCTGCGCCTGACCATGGTCAGAAGCCTTCGCTGTCGCCTGGCCGCACGAGAGACACACGCAGGCACACCCGCGTGTCAGAGGTGCTGGCGTTCTGCTGCTCATGCACAATGCAGGCTGCTCAGGAGGCGGCTGCAGTCACAGGCGAGGGAGGGCGCTCGCTGTGCTGTCACCACGGCTGCCATCTTGTCATCTTGTCCTCGTGCATAGTCAAGCTGATGGCAATGCCTGTGCAGGCTGGCACCCGGGAGCCGTCGCAGGGGCCAGCGGCGACCGCACAACGGTCAGAGGTCTCACCGCCGCGAGCGCAGCAAGCGCTGTTGGGCGGTGAGCCGCGGGGGGAGGCGCTGTACGTTCGGGAGCCGCTGACAGGCTCCACGGTGGTGGAGGCCGCGCAGAGCCTGGTGGTGCTCGGCGACGTCCCTGACGGAGCGGTGCTGCGCTCAGACGGCGACATCGTTGTCTTCGGCGGGTGCGCCAGCCCCCCCACGCTGCCCAAACTCGGCCAGGGGCTCTGTGCTGGACTTGCCCGCCCTTGACGTTGCCCTCCCGACACGCTGCCCGGGACACCAGGTGCGACTACGCAGCGTGTGAGCAGGGCCTGGGTGCGGGCGCGCAGGCTGCTGGGGGAGGCGCGCGCGGGCGAGCGCGGCGAGCGCGGCGCGCAGGTCGCCGCGCTCGTGCTGGCGCCGCGGCGGCTCAGCATCGCCGGCGTCGGTGCGCGCGGCCCCGCCCCCGGAGCGCTGACCCAGCGCTGGCTGCCCTGCGCCCGGCAGGCCCTGCCGGTTCCCAGCCACGGGTCCGCTCTGTGGCGGGAGCAGCCCCTGCATGCAGACTCCAAGCCCATGACTGCAGCCCCCATTCACAGTATGCTGCATTGCCTGCATGGCGCCAGAGAGTCGCAGGTGTCGATGAGGGGCTGCCTGCGCGCCCCCGCGCCCCGACCGGCCTGCCCGTGCACCGCGCAGCGTACCAGCCGGCGGCGGGCGCGGCCCCGGCCGGGCCGGCGCGCGCCCGTCTGGACGCGGCGAGCGGCGCCGTACGCGTGGAGGCCGCCGCCGCGGCGCCCGCCGCGGCTCCCGGGGCGGGCGGCGCGCGCGGGGCGCTGGGCGCGACCGCGGCGCGCGCGGGCGCCGCCGCCGCGCTGCTGCTCAGCCTGGGGCTGCTGGCGGCGCCGGCGGCGACGCTGGGCACGCTGTTTCACGCCAGGCACGCCGCCGCGCCTCCACGCCTGAGCGCTCTCAGGCCAGTCGCATGGGGCGAGTGCAGGGGCCGGCGCTCGCCTTGCCTGCGAGCGGGTGGCCGTGCGGGTGCATGCAGGGGGCTGCACACGCCTTTCAAGTCGTCGAGTCTGGCCACACTCTGAGCGCCGTTGGAAAGGCGACGGCGTTGATGGTCGGCATCAAGCGCGGCGGCGCGCGCAGCGACGGCTCGCTGGCGGGCGCGGCGGTGGAGACGGCGGTGTACGGCTACGTGCTGCTGCAGGGCGCGGGGCTGCTGGCGGATGGCAGCGAGCTGCTGCTGGAGGTGGTGGAGCCGGGCATCATCGGCGGCGCGGCCCCCCGACCCCCGTCCCCTTGCCCGGGCCTGTCATGTGCATGGAAGAGCGAGACTGCTGGAGGGGGTGGAGCCGGGCATCATCGGCGGCCCCTGTTATGCTGTGGGAGCGGGACGGCTGCATATACGCATTTGCATTACGATGGCGGCAGTGTCAACATCCTGCGGGGGGGCACACGCCATGTGCCCGCGGCAAGCCGCAGCAAGCAGCCGACCAGGTGGCATGGGGTGAGTTGCATCCGGGTCGCATCCTAACCCTAAGCCGCATCAGTCCTATTAGGTGTGCTCATGCCGGCCCTACAAGAGTGTCGAGGGTGTCGCGCCGCGCGCGTGCAGGGGTTGTGCTGCCGGTGCTGGGCGCGCTGCCGGACGCGCTGATCGTGGGCGTGGCCGGCCTGGGCGGCGGCTCGGCCGAGGAGGTGCAGCATGACCTCGCCGTCGGCATCGGCACGCTCGCCGGCAGCACGGCGCGCGCCCGGCCCACGCGGCCCCGCCCGCGCTCGGCCGCGGCGGGATGCCTCCCCGCCGACAGGCAAGGGGCCTGCAGCAACAGACGCGGCGTGCGTTAGGCGCAGCATCAGCCCCCGCCTCGCGACGGCGAGGCTCGGGCTGCTCGTGCGAGCCGCGTCGCACATGCTGGCGTGGGGCGGGGCGCGCTGCTGTTGGGCCGCTGCGGCCCGCGCACAGGCCCACTGCCAGCGTGAGCCTCAGAAGCTAGGAGCAACTCCGGTTCGTGGCTTCCAACCAGGCGGCGCCATAGACGCTGGCGCACTTGCGCGCCTGGTACAGGGCCACCACAGCCCCAGGCGACGCGCCCCTGACGCGCTGCGCGGCCGGGCATGCGCAGGCGGCGCTGCTGACGCCGGCGTGCGCCTTGGGAGAGGGAGTGCTTTGAACCATAGGGTTTATGGCCCTGACGCGTTTCGCGGCCGGGCATGCGCAGGTGGCGCTGCTGACGCTGGCGTGGGGCGGCGCGCTGCTGCTGGGCCGCTGCGACCTGGGGCCTGGCGGACGCGCCGTGCCGCGCACGCTCACGCGCGGCGCCGACCTGCTGACCACCGGCGTCACCGCTGACGCGGACGTGCGCGGCGGCGCCGCGGCCATGCTCGCGTCGCTCGCGCTGTTCGCCAGCGTGCAGGCGCGGCCGCCTGCCCGGCTTGAAGGTCTGACCGCACACATAGACTGAGAGGCCACACGTATTCCCAATCACGTGGCGTGCCACCACACATGCGCGGTGGGGCCTGCCAGGGCCGTCGGCGCGGTACAGGCATTGACGGAGTGCCCAGCTTGCTGCGCGCCAACAATGAGACCTGACAACCCTTTGCTCAGCATGTGTCGTAGCAGCGCCGGGGCAGCGAGCTTACCCCGCCCGGCCTGCGCAGGTGCCCGCAGCGCTGGGCGACGCGTCGGAACCGACCGCGGCGCTGGCGGGCGGCGCGGCGTGCCTGGCGGCTTGCCTGGGCTACTGCGGCTACCAGGTGGCCGTCCCGGAGCTGCAGCGCCGTAAGATCGCCGCCGCGCACCGGAAGCGGCGCGCCCCATCGCCCTACCCTACCCTAACACTATGTCCACTGTGCCGTGCCCTGTCGTGGCGCCAGAAGGCCTCCCTGGCACCCTGCTGCGCAGCCAGGCTGGGCTGCTCCTGTGCATGCGCGTGTGAAGCAGCACGCCCTGACGCGCCGGGCTTGCGAGCTGGAGCGCACAACTCTCATGTCTGAGCACGCCAGGCTGAGGCGGGTGGCAGGTGTGTGCGACGGTGCATGCCTGCACAAGTGCGTCCAGTCTGTGTCGATGCGCAGGTCAAGCGCCTGAGATGCCCAGGTGCTTGCCTTGCCCGGGCGACAGCACGCGCCGTCAGGCCCTCACCAAGGCCCTCCTGGTGCCGTAACTCCTCCCCCAGCTGCCATGCACGCTCTGGGCGCGTCCTTGCAGGGCAGCCGGTGCACGCTCGGCCAGCGCTCTCCGGCCACCGTGCATGCTGAGGTGGGCGGGGGCGGCGGCGCGCAGGTGGCGGATGCACGCGGTGCGGGAGATGGCGCTGCGCGCGCTGCCCTTCGGCGCGCTGCTCGCGCCCGACGGCAGCGTGGACCGCGCCGCCGCGGCCGGTATCTTCGCCAGCTTTGACCGTGACGGCGACGGCTGCATCGACGCCGGTGCCCTGCCCGCGCTGCTGCCGCGCGGCGGCCTTCGCTCTGCAGCACACATGCTCTGCAGGATGCGGGGCAGTCGCCGTGTGCATGGTGGGTGCTCTGTCGCCCTTTGCTCTGTGGCGGGGCCGTGATCTGCAGGGCGCGGAAGGAGGGTAGGGTAAGGTAGGGTATGGTAGGGTAGGATAGAGTAGGGTAGGCTTCAGAGTTGGTGCTCGGCCGCGCAGGCGAGCTGCGCGCGCTGCTGGTGGGCCTGGCGCTGCCGGTCGAGGGCGGGCCGGGCGCGCCGGGCGGCGACGCGGCCAGCCTGGGCTTCTGGCTGCGTGAGATGGACGCCGACGGCAGCCGCGGCGTGGACGAGCGCGAGTTCTACGTGGCGCTCTCCCGGCGCGCGGCCCCACCCCGCACCTTTATGGCAGCACCGCCGTTCTGGCCGGGCCAAAAGCGTTGTGCCTGGAGCGCAGGCGGGCGGCGGGGCTTGGCACGCGCCGCACTCACCCAAAGACGCTGAGCGCGGCCGCTGACAGGCTGAAAGCGGCGGCACTCGTGCGGCCACTTTGACATGCCGGGTCAGGCTTCGAGGTCGGGCTCTGACCCCCGCCCTGCTGCCCGCCAGGTGGGTGCGGGAGAAGCGCAGCGCCGCGCGCGGCGGCCGCGGCGCAGCGGGCCGGCGGCGGGCCGCTCCATGGGTGCCCGCCGCGGGCGCGGCCGCCGCGCGGGCGGACCCGCATGCCTTCCTGCTGGACCCGGCGCCGGCGGCGGGCCTGACCGCGGGCGGGTGCGCCGCCTGCATCGCCCTGGGCAGGGTCTGTGCTAGATTATATCTAGGTCTTAGGTGGCACGCGGTGCACACCACATGTCGCAGGAGGCCGTGCAGAGCTAGCACGGTCTGCTCGCTGGCCGCCAGCGCAGGCGCTGCTCGCACTCGCTGCCTCGCTCAGCGATCTGCTGCGCAGGGCTCCATGCGCGGCCTGTGCGTCGATTGTGCTGAGCTTGCTGAGAAGCCCAGCACGAGCCCTCGGGAGCGGCCCGCTGTTAGGCGGAACGCTGGACGCGGATGCAGTGCAAAGCGATTGACCCTGTCTGGTGCGCGAACGCAGGGGCACCGCGGCAGGTGAGGGCGAGGATGCGGACGAGGACGAGGAGGACGGCGCAGACGCGAGCGACGGCACGCTCGTGCTGCGCGCGGTGGCCAAGCTGGCGGGCGGCGTGGCGCTGTGCGCGGTCTTCAGCGACCCGCTCGTCGGCGCGCTGGGGCGGCTGTCGGACGCCACCGGCGTGCCGCCTTTCTTCGTCGGGTATACGGCCCAGACAGGGTAGAGTAGGGGGTAGGGTAGGGTTTAGCGCTGGGGCGGCTGTGGGACGCCACCGGCGCGCCGCCCTTCTTCGTCGGGTGCACGGCCCAGAGCGCTGGGCGCAAAGAAGCGCCAGGCCCTCTCACTAGCGGTGTGTTGGTGGTCGCGGCGGCCTGGTGTGCCTGCTGCCCGAGTGTGATTGAAATTCCGAAGGCCGGCCAGCTCTGCTTCAGAGCCCGGCAGAGCATGTGCCATTGTCTGGGCGGAGTGCTGCAGCCACACTCCCTCCATCACACGCTCTCCATCACTACAACACCAGGGCATGACACCAGGGGCATGACACCAGTGCGCGGGGTACGCTGCGGTGCGCCAGGTTTGTGCTGACGCCGCTCGCCTCCAACGCGTCCGAGCTGGTGTCGTCGCTGCGCTTCGCGGCGCGCAAGCGGCCGCGCGCCATCTCGCTCACACTCAGCCAGATCTACGGCGCGGTGCGCGGGGCCCACCGCACATACGCTTTTGTGAGGAACCGCACTCGAACGCGTGTGCGTGGTGTGCGCGGCTCAGGCCCGCGCCGCGCCCCGCGCAGGTGACCATGAACAACACGCTGTGCCTCGGCGTGTTTCTGCTCGTCATCTACCGGCAGCGCCTGCCCTGGGTGTGGAGCTCGGAGGTAGCGTGCATCGTGGGTGCGCGGCGGCGCGCCGCAGGCCCGGCAGGCGGCGCTCCAGACGGCTGCCTGCCTGCAGCGCGCCGTACCCTGCTCTGGCGCCTGAGCGGCATTGAGGCTGCTCTCGTCGTTGGCGTGGGAAGCCTGTGCCGCACAGCCGCACATGGCCTCGGCGCAACCGCGGCGTGAGAGCCGCATGAGCTCCAGCCAGCGACTCCACCAAGCAGCGGGCTTGGGACACGGGCGCCATCCAGGGCTCCAGCCCGTCCCCGGTGTTGGGCATGTGTCTCGGCGCTCGTTCACACTCATCCACATCATCATCCTACCGCTCCGGGCGGCTGGCGGAGCATGGGGCAATGTGCCGCGGCAGGCGTGACCCTGCTGGTGGGCGGCCTGGGCCTGACGCGCGACACGTTCCGCGCCGCGTGGGCGCTGCCGGCGCTGGCGCTGTACCCGCTCTCGCTCGGTGCCGTCTGGTGGCTGGACACGTACCTGGGCTGGCAGTAACCTACCTGGACACATACCCGGACACCACCTGGACGCCTACCTGGACGGCTACCTGGGCTGGCACTAACCGACCTGGATACCTACCTGGACATCTACCTGTACACCTACCTGGGCTGGCAGTGACGCAAGCGCATGCGCAGCTGTGCGGGGGCGCTGCCTGTTTTACAGGCATGCCGAGCTGATGCTGGCACGTGAGGCACATGCATGGCGTATGCCTGCTGTCACAAGGACCGAATCCTGTTGCTCTCCTGAGGCCCTGCTCAGCAACTACAGCCAGCAGCACTGCATGCATGGCTTAGACCCCACAGGCTGCGGTCCCAATGTCAGCATGGCCGCCGAGAAGAAAACTGCTTTGCGAATGAAGCCCCTTAATGCTTAAGCTTAAAGCTGTTCGTGTATTGCAGGCGGAATTCTTTGCATCAGCATTGGAACCTGCAGTCACATGCAGTGCATTGCCTATAATGTTTACTTTATGGGGAAGAGGATGGACCTTGAGCCAGTATTGTGCTTATGTTGGCAAACGCTGTGCAATACACAGTAATTCAAGGTTTTTTTTCTTCTTTTGGGACTTCAAATGGCTGTTATGTTCTTCCACCTGCATGTAACAAGGGCACCAGCACGCACAAACAATGCACACGCATAATAGGCCGCTGATGTAGCAAGCAACTGGGCGCCTTAATGCGCAGAGGTGCACGTAACTGCATGGCCGAACAGCCAAATGCCACGCTGCAGGCGCCTCCTCTGCCGCCGGATGCGCTCGAGCTGCAAAAGCTGCTTGCCGTACAAAGCAGCGTGTACGACGACCCCACATCCACCTTTTTGGCTACTGCACAACACAGTGTGCGCCATACTGAGAGCAGGGCGCGCCTCAGGCTGAGGCGCTTGGAAAACGCCAAGGAGCAGCTCAGCAGACTAGACAAGCGGGAGCGTGCAAAGGTTGACGGAGCGTGTGCGGAGATCGAGGCAAACAGCAAGCTGCTGCTTGTGATGCACGAGGACCTGACTCACGTGTTCACACGTGTCAGGTACGCCTAGCTTTGAGGCCAGCAAGAGAGCGTCGCCGTGCCCTGTAGTAACGCTTTGCTGTGCAGGGCAATGACGCGAAAACTTGTGCAGCGGTACCCAGAGGCTGCACAACAGAGTCAAGCGTCTGAGAGCCAGCAAGCCGAGTTGTAACAAGAGTCCAACCATATTGTACCACAAGCACATTGCAGAGGACCTGCCTGTCAAGTGTCAAAACAGTTCTGGCTCAATTGAGCCACATGCAGCTGCATAGCAGAGTTTGAGACAAGCAGACATAGCTATGGGGCTGGGGAAACTAAAACTGGAAATTGGAGCACACACAAGCGACGCGCGTCTGCACAGCTCTGCGCAGCTCTAACAAAAATGGCGGAAGCGGCCCGACACAGGTGTACATTACCTGAACACTCCGCGGCCCTTCCTCCAGTTCATATCTTTCTTCACTGGCCGCGCCTTGCCACCGGCCTGCAGGCCAGCCTTGCCTGCACCTTTGCCGTGCGTACGCTGCCCAGGGGCCCCCTTGCTTTTCTGCACAAGCGCAGGAGCCCCCGAACCTCTGCCGCCGCTTTTCCTGCCGCTGGCCGGACATGCTGCCGCCGCCTCAGAGTCTGCAGGCTCCTCCGCCTCCGCCATCCCCACGGCCACATCGAAGTCGTGCTGCGCAGCCAGAGCAGGCCGTGTGAGTGCACAACGTTGGGGCCTCGCCGACTGCAACACCCTCGAGCGGCCCACACCTATGTCTCGTCCAGTGCTGCGCAGGGCAAGCAAGGTGTGGCAACGCGCCACCTGGCAGACCCCGCCGCGGCATTCAAGCACATCGGCTGCCACAAAGCGCAGGCTGCGAGTCAATATCGCCACATCCGCCAGAAGGGCGGGTACTGGCTGCCAACGTAGCCGCTCCAAAAATGAGCGCACCTCCCTCTGAAGGCATGCATGCAGGCACCGTCTCTGAAGGCATAAGCCGACAGGCATTATCTTGGAAAGCATAAGCATGCAGGCATGAAGTTCAGTGCACTGGTGCCGGGCGTCCTGCCCGGCACCTGTGCACTGAAGCACTGAAGCGAGGCAGGACGCCTCACTCCCAGCGCCAAGGTTTGGCAGCGACACCCACAGCTAATGTGCTGTAATCAGGGGCCAAGGGGCCTGCTTGTAGAAGGCAGCAGGGCGGGCGCGCCTCGCTGATGCGCCCGCGCTTGAGCTTGCGCAGCAGTGTATACTCTGCGGCAAAGTCGTCCTCGTCCTGGCGCGCCTCCGCCTGCCGCCGCTTGGCCGCCGGCAGCCGCCGCTCCTTGGCCGCCTGGCCGTCCCCGGCCGGGCGCCTTGGCGCGGCGGGTGCAAGCTGTGAAGCCCACAGCAGAGGCGCCGAGCACAACATCTCGGCGTTCCAAAAACGACCGCCATAAATGAGGTGGGGCTGTCTTTGCGCTGTTACAAGGAGTGTGAGATGCACACTGCCACCTGCTCATTAGCCCCCTACATTGCGCAGGTGCAGCAGCCCCTGCGTCTCCCATGCCCGCCCTCAGCCGGGCCAGAGAGGCATCCGCGCCTGTCGCGCCCCATGGGACGGCGCGGACGTCGACGCGCCCCCCGCCGAGCGCGCCTGCGCGTCCGAGGCCGCGCCGCGCCCGCCGCCGGCCACGACGCCCGCAGCGGCCTCCGCATCGGCCGCGCGCTGCGCCAGCTTCCTCTGGCGCAGCTTCTCGCGCGCGCGGTCGCGGAACTGCCGCGCGCAACTTCGCGCTCTTGAGCATGGTGCAGATGGCTTTGGAGCCTGCGTGCGTGCCAGGCGGGTGCTTCCAAATGCGGTGCAATGCCCAGATGTGCACTTGGCGCTGAGTGTGCAGTGTGCCTTATGGGGCAGAGGCCAATGCAGGTGATTTTTGGCTACAGGCAGAAGATTGCAGGGAGAATGACTCTCATTACGCTGACGCCTGGCATCACTGACGCTGCCAGTGCCCACTGTATCAGCTGGCTCACCGTCCTGGCTGGCCGCCCACCAGCGGGATCGGCCGCAACTGGCCCCCCCATACCCGGCAAAGAGCTGTACAAAGAGCCGGACCGCCCAGCCGGCGCAGGCGCGCGGCAGGGCGCGCGCGGCGGGCGCCGTCACCTTGACCGTGGCGGGGTTGACGGGCGAGGGCATGAAGCTGGCCGCGCCGGCCGCGCCGCGCAGCTCGGGCATGCGCGGCAGGCGCAGCAGGCCGAGCGCGGTCGCCAGGCGGCCCAGGTCCAGCTCCTTGGCGCGGAAGATGAAGCGGCACTGCGCTGACGCGTTCACACTACACGTCATGCGCGCGCAGCCTACTGCGGTCGCCAGTGGCGGCCCAGGTGTGGGGGCGTAACCCTCAGATAATGTTGACCTTGCCCAAAGTGACGCTGCGAAGATCAGGTGGAGGCTCTGCTCATTAGAGACGCTCAATTTGCCCATGGACAAGGCAGAACATGGCTCAAATACCTGTGACCAAAGCAGCACACAAACCGCACCCGGGACTTTACCACTGCCTGCTCACCGACCGGCACGTGCCGCTGGGATCTGCCAGGACAATGCCGCGCGCCTGGTGCTCCTTGTAGCCGCGCACGTACGACACGAACGCGCGCGTGGCGCGCTCCATCACGTCGCGGTCGGCCTCGCCCAGCGCGCGCAGCGGCCCCGCAGTCTCCGGCGCGCCCTCCGCCAGCGCCTCCTCCACCATCGGCACCTGCCGGCCCATTCGTCCCGGTCACTACAATTCTGTACTTCATACTAATTACGTCCAATTTCTTCTTGGCGCTATTGTGCAGATCTGGCGGCTGCATACATCCCAGCCACCCGCATGTATCACTGCATCTTTCGACCCTGTGACTCCTGAGACACTGCGCGTCACCTCCCTCGCAGCCTTGCAGGGCGCGCCCGCCGCGCACTAGCGCCGCAGACCCTCCGCGGCAGGCTGGCCAACATCGAGGGCACCGCGCTGACAAGCTGCCAAGCCGCACCCGGCGCAGGCGCAGGAACTCAACATACGCGTCCTCCGCGGGCAGCAGCAGCGCGAGCGCGGCGCCCGGGCGGCCCATGCGCGCGGTGCGGCCGACGCGGTGCACGAACGCGTCGGGGTCCTGCGGCGCGTCTACCTGCACGACCCAGGCCACGTCCGGCACGTCCAGCCCGCGCGCCGCGACGTCCGTGCACAGCAGCGCGCCTGCGCGCGCGCGCGCGTGTTGCATGCACAGGGGCGGGGGCGTAGGCGCGGGCGGCGCGCGCGTGAGCGCTGGGCTGGCGCGCGCGCGTGTCCTCAACAACTGACAGACGGTCCATAGATGTTCAACGGGCTTTGCCGTCCCGCTGCAGGGTGTACCGAGGTACGGAGGTTTTGTCGAAGGCGGCAAGCGCCCCGCACAGACTCGCAGACAGGCCTTCCTCAGCATGCAGACTCACGCCCCTGGACAGGCTTGCAAGCTCTTTCTCTGGGCGCGTGCAACCCACGGTGGCACACCCTGAGGGGTGTAGGTAGGAGTAGACGGCGCTGTAGGGTGTGCCACCATGGATTGCAGGCGCCCAGACAAAGAGCTGACAAGTCAGTCCAGGGGCACTCCTGCCTGCACCCCTGGCGTGCGCCTGCGGGGCGCACCTCCGTCCTGGCCGGCAAAGGCGGCCAGCACGGCCTCGCGCGCCGCCTGCTTCATGCGGCCGTGCAGCGCGGCCAGCCGCAGGCCGGCCGCGGCGGGCAGCCGCGGCAGCGCGGCCGCAAACAGGTCCACGCACGCGCATGTCAGGAAGTACACGATGACCTTCTCGCGCGCGTGCGCCTGCGCGGCGCAGGCATATATGGTGAACATGTTGTATCATGTTAAGTCGCGATCGATTTGACATGCCTGGTTCTGGCGCGCAGAGCGGTGCCGGCTCAAACTCGCACGCCTGTGACGCGAGCGCTTTGCCTCAACCTCTCGGCCTCATGGGTGAGACGCAGGTGCAGGTGGAGCAGGTGCGGCAGGGCGCAGCAAGTGTGTGCCTGCTGCTGTTGCAGCATACTGGCAGTTATTCAACAGCACCAACAGAGAGGCTCCAGCATGCGCAGCACAGCTCCGCCCGACCAGTGAACCCAGTCGCTCCCCCCACGGACGGCGGCCCGGCGCCGCGCCGCGCCTGCAGGAACTGCAGCAGCTGGCCCAGCTTCTGCTCCGGCTGGCAGGTGCGGTACGCGATGCGCAGGCTGCTGGGCGTGCGCTGGCCGTCCGCCGGCACCAGCGCGGCGTCCGCGCCCGCGCCCGCCGCGGCCGCCACCGCGACCGCCACGCGCACCGGGTTGCGCAGGCCCGCGCGCGCCAGCGCCTCCACCGCCTCCGTCTGCGTGGCCGAGAACAGCCCTGCGCCCGGGCCGCAGGTCCCCCGCCGCTGCACACGTTGTAGCTCGGGGCTGTCCAGTACTCGACAACGCAGCGAAATCACAGCGTACCCTGCTAGACCTCACCGACCACATACGCCCATGCACTACGCGCATGCAACAGGCTGTCCATGCCAAAGCAGCACAACGCTCACGACCAGCGCAGGTACAATTCAGCGGGGGCGCGGCAGGTTCAGGGGCGGCTCTGCCGCTGCGTGCATGCCTGCCCTGCGCTCGGGACAGCGCAGCTGGCGCGGCCGCCGCCGGGGCGCGCGCGGGGCGGCACCTGTGCGCCGCTGCTTGGGCAGGCGCCGCATGACGGCGTCCAGGTGCGTGCGGAAGCCCATGTCCAGCAGCCGGTCCGCCTCGTCCAGCACGAGCACCTCCAGGCGCCGCAGGTCCAGCGCGCCGGCGCGCTGCACCAGGTCCGCCAGCCGGCCGGGCGTGCCGACGAGCACGTGCGCGCCGCGCGCCGCGAACGCCGCCACGTCCGCCAGCGGGTCGCTGCGGCGCTCGCGCTTTGTTGCTATCGGTGCACACCCCAGTCCCGGGAGCGAGGGGAGGCGCACGAGCCACTCAAAGCTTCCCGCTTGTTGCAGGCTCGCCAGCCACGTGTTGGTTTGCTGAGAGCAGCCTGCCTGGCTCCGCCTCTTGAAGCAGTCTTCTTGAAGCTATACAGAGAGCAGGACATATGTCCGCCCTGACACATGCTGGCTCCGGCGGGCCAAGGCCGTGGTGCGCACGTGCCGCCGACCAGCAGCATCGCCTGCAGGCCCGGCACGCTCTGAACGAAAGGCTGCGCCACTGTGAACGTCTGCCGCGCCAGCTCCCGCGTCGGCGACACTATGATAGCCCCCACCTGCAGCGGCGGCAGTCGGCAGTGCTCAGCGCCAAATCCCCCTTATGCAGAGTGCCTCCCGGCATTTCAGCTTGTGCACAAAGCAGGAAAGGTAGGGCAAGCCAGTGAGGAGCAACCTGGTGCTTCTTCAGCGGCTCATCCAGGCGGCGCAACTTCTCCACAACAGGGACGACGAAGGCCAGCGTCTTTCCAGACCCGGTCTGTGCGTCCACCGCCACGTCCTTGTTGCTGGCAAAGAGCGGTATGGTCGCCTCCTGCACTGGCGTCGCGCGCTCGAAGCCCAGGCCGGCCAGCACCGCCAGCGTTGGCGCCGACAACTCCGGCATTTCTCGAAAGCGCTTGGTGCCTGCCATAGCCCGTGATCGTGCAGAGTGGCTTGCAGTGCACAACTGGTTGCATTCGCAGAGCTGGCGCACTGGTCGGGGGTCAGCCTTATAGCCTGCTTTCTTTGGGTCTCCCCTTTGGCACTCGGGCGGGGCTGCCTTGGCGCCTATGTCCTGCTCGCACCCCTTGAAGCACGCAAGCAGCCCAGTGCTGAGAAGCCAGGCCCTCAACCTTTCTGGTCGGCGGTGCCTGTTGCGCACAGGAAAGTTTCCGCGTCACCAGCGGTGCTGCATAACCAGACCCTCTTCGAGGGGGCAGTACCAGCTCAAAATGGCCTACAGCACCCGCTGGTCCGAGGCGCTGACTTCCGACCTGGACCGCATGGCGTCCAGGAACGGTCTGGTCGCAGTTTTGTGCGGCGCTGCAGCGGGTTTTGCGGCAAGCGGCCTGCTTGGCGCGTGGCTAGCCACGCGCAGGCAGCGCGCAAGCACGCCGCAGCCCCGACCCCTCGCACGCATAGCAGTGAACGACGGTGCATTTGAGCCGCCTAGCGCGCCGCCGTCAAACCTGGGCTCGCTGCCGGTCACGCCGCGCGGGACCGACGGCGGGTATGAAGAGGACGCCGAAGTCAAGATGGTCCTCGTGGTCAGGAGTGATCTGAAGATGGTGAAGCCCTTCGCTGCACTCTTGCGTCGCCCAAGGTGGCTACTGCAGCTGCACCTCGTGCCTAACAACTCGTGCCTGGCCGCAGGGCAAGGGCAAGGTGGCCGCGCAGTGCTGCCACGCGACGCTGGGCCAGTTCAAAAAGCTCTGGAAGAGGAAGGACCCCAACCTCAGGAGATGGGTGCGCCACCGCACAGGCCGGCTGCTGGAGGCTGCAGCCAGCTGGCCACAGGCTGCGCGGTGGACAGTCCGTGACAGGGCTGCTGCCCCGCAGGAGATGAGCGGCCAGACCAAGGTGTGCCTGCGTGTGGACGACGAGGAGGGGCTGCTCCAGCTGCAGCAGGCCGCCCGGAACGCAGGCGCGCTTGCACCACATGGCCCACCTGCCTCAGCGCATCCGCGCCCTGGCACTGGTGCCTTTGCGCGCGTGTCGTGCGTCAGGTCCTCTGTTGTGGGAACCTGCACTTTGCCACCTCGCGTTTTGCTGCCGAGTCGCTCTTGTTGTCCTGTTTGCACATGCATGGATGCATGAGAAAGCAACAGGCCCGATGTGTAGAGGTACTACCGGTATGCACTTTGCCGCTTGTGCTCTGTGCAGAAGCGACGTGCCAGGCCTCCACAGGCAGGCACTGTGGTGACTTATTGGAGCACATATGCACTGTTCCTGACGAGAGGAAGCATGCTGATGGTTGCTGTCAGAATGCGACGCAGACATCCCGGTGCACATTGTGGTCGACGCTGGCAGGACGCAGATCGCGCCGGACAGCAAGACGGTGATCGCGCTGGGCCCGGCTGACTCGGGGTTGATAGACAGTGTGACCGGGCACCTGAAGCTGCTGTAGGCTGGCTCCGGCGGGCTGCGTTACGCTGCGTGGAGGCTCTGTCACACTGCACTGCATGCATGGACTGTGGGGAGGCCGCGGAGCAGGGTTCGACGAGGGCTGAAACCTGTGCGCCGGGTGACGGATGTGTTTTTGTTGCGGACCTATGCACTGATGGTACAGACGTTTGTGTGCTGTACATGTTCTTGTGCCTGTGACGAGTGCGCTTTTTGGGTGTATAGCAAGTTTTTGGCTGGCGTGAAGCTTGGACTGTCTGCAGACTATGTCACCACATACTGTTCTGTGATGGTTATTGTAGTCATGGCTGGTGGCCTCGCTCTCAGCCTCCTATCTAACAGACGTGTATCAAGAGTGCACCTGCATTCCTGTCCATGCTCCTGCGGGACTTCGCTCAGACATGCAAGGACTGCTTCACCTCCTAGATAAGCCCTTACTCACCTTTTCAAACATCATCAAGACATGTCCAGGCTCCAACCCATTGCTCACCACAGCTGACTACAGCTCAGCCCACTGCTTACTCGTCTCCCAGCTGCAAGGCGTCCGGCAAGGCATGGCCGGGCGCGCTGGCGACAGTCTGCGCCAACCGCCTCCCCCGCCCCGCGGTGAAGCCACGCGAGCCGTCCGGCATGCGAGGTGCGCTCTTGGGCGCCCCTGCATGGTCGCATAGCTTCCTAAAAGACGGCGCTCACCATGGCAGGCGTAATATGCAACTCGTCCATGGGTGTGTCCAGAGGAGGCTTGCATGAGCGCACATTGGGTTGACAGCGCAGCAAACTGAGACAGGCCTGGCAAGCCATGGCTCCAGACCAGGCAGGGCCGAATGCGTGCACAACGGGCAGCACAGCAGCCCCCACAGGTGCAGGGCCGGCGCTTACCGCCGGGGGTGCCGGCAGCCGGCGCGTCCCCTGGCGCGGCCTGCGCGGCTGCTGAGCCTCCCGCGCCGCCCTCCGCCCCGCCGCCCGCCACCGGCGCCCCGCCGCCGCCGCCCGCCTCGCCGCTGCGCTTGTGCGGCTGCGACGCGGCGGCGCGGCTCGCCGGCGTCGCCGCCGCCCACGCGGCGTAGTCGGCCTTGCTGCGGCGCACATATGCCTTACGCGAAGGTGGCGCGGCTGCGCCCGCCGCGCCCGACGGCCCCTCCCCGGCGGCCGCGCCCTGATCGCCTGGAGCGCTGCCGCTGTCGCCGGCCGCCGCAAGCAGCAGCGCCGCGGACTCGCACGCCGCAACGGCGGCCTCAGGATGCTGGCCATGCGGCTGCGCGCGCGTGGGGTCGAGACGGCCTTTGCTGCCGGGCGGTGTCTTGGGGGCGCCTCTGCGCGCGGCGCCGGCCGCCGCGGAGCGCAGAAGGTGCCGCACGCGCAGCCCTGAGCGCCTGCGCCCAAAACAGGCTCTCGTGGCCGCCCGGCCGTGCTGCACAACTCCGACGCAGGCTGCTCGCAGGCAGTGCAGAGCAGCACAGCGGGCAGCCACGCTGCAAGACCAGCGCATGTTGCAGCTGCCGCACGGCCCGTAAGCAGACAAATGCATGTACGCCTGCCGTGAAGCTACCCCCCGCGCAGAGACCCGCCTGTGCTGCGTCCCCCTCTCCTGCCGCAACATCACGTGGCTGCAGTGTCGGCGGCGCACGGCGGCGCTCAGCTCTGCGCACGTGCGCCGGGTCAGTTTGTTCAAGAGAATTGATGATGCGGCGCACCAGTTGTTGGCATCCGTCAGCTCAGCAACGGCGCGCGCCGCATCCCCCGGCGTCTGGAACTCCACCAACGCGTGCCGCTGGCGCACCCGCGGACAAGCGTATCAGCCCCCACACTGACAAACTGCCCAGGTATATCGCCACACCCGAACCTCAACATGGACGGGCATTATGCAGCAAGGCCGCAACGTGCCCGCCAGTCCTCTGCATGCAGCGCATTGCGCTGCAGCGGTGCGCGTTCAGGCTATGCGGCAGCCGGCAGCCGCGGCTGACGGCCCGGCTTGCTCGGTGTTGTGCCACGCACAGCTCTTGCTACGCTGTGGGACACAGAAGCTCCACGCTGTGCGCATATCCAATATATGAGGTGTAGAGAAGGGTGCAGGGTTGCAGGGCGCGGCAGACCTGGTTGCTGACAGCCAGGTCGGCGCCCCACACGAGCTGCGCGGTCGACTTTGGTCCGCTGCCGGGCGGGCAGATGCGGACCATCGCCACGCTCCCCGCGCGCCCGAACAGCGCCATGGCGTCCTCTGCCCCGTCAGCGCCTTGTTCAGAACCATGTGTGTGCGGCGCGGAGCGCTGCCGCGCGCGTGCGTTGCCCAAAATGGCTCCAAGGCCAGACCCGTTGCAGCCCACGCAGGCTGAGCAGCGCAAGGAGGCACTCACCAGCAATTCCGTGTTACTCGTCATTGCGGCCTGGCCGCAGGCACCAGGGGCCACAGGCTGGGACTGTCACAGGACACCTGGCGCGAAGGGAGACATGCCGGGGCGTCACCGATGGAGAGAGGGTCTGGCAGGTTGTCCGCAATCACGGTGCGCTCCAGCGCCTCCCGCGGCGCGAGCTCGGGCAGCGGCGCGCGGCGGCGCACGCGCGCGCCCTCGGCGCTCACCTCCAGCGCGCCGGAGCCCGCGAGCGCGGCCGCGAGCGCCGCAACCGCGCCGCCGGGCGCGCCCGCCAGAGCCTTGATCCGGTTGAACTTTGCGATGACCTTCAGCGGGACTGCGGGGGCGCGAACACACGTCAGCGGCGCGCCAGGGCACAGCGCACGTAGCATGCAGGCCCATGCAGGTGCACAGCCACGCCGCTCCATCCTGTGAAGAGTCACACGAATGGCTCCTGCTGCATGCGTTGTTCGCCCGAGGATGGTGCTGCTGGGAGACGCGGCGCATCCAGACAACAGCCGGCGGTGCTGCCGGCGACGCAAGCCAAACGCGCCGCCCTTGCGGCACGCGTGGCAGCGGCGGGGCCGCGCGCCGCGGCCGCTCGCCGGGCCAAGGCGCACCCCAGCCCTCCGGCGAGCGCGCCAGCTGCTTGAGCATGAACGCATCGGTGGGCAGGTTGGCGTCCGAGAAGTAGAACTCGACCTGCTGCGCCAGCCTCTCCGCAAGTGTCTCGCCCTCGCGCGCCGCAGGCGCGGCGCCCGCGGCTGCCTCCGCCGCGGCGGCGCCGCCCGGCGCCGCCGCTGCGCCCTCGGGCGCGGCGTGCGCTGCGCCGGCCGCCGCTCTCCCTCCGCCCTCCCCACGCGCCGCTGTTGCACCTCCATCAGCGCTGCTGACGATGCAAGGCGTGGTGTCGGGCTCCGACTTGCCGCCAGCACGCGCTTCCACCGCCGCCAGCCCTTCGCCGCCGGGTGCTCTACCAGCCGCCCCTCCGCCGGTGCCGCCAGGGCTCACAGCCTGATCGGGCTCTGTGGACGCGCCACTGCTTGCCACAGCGTCAGCTGGCGAGGCGACCCCGTTGCTCAAGGTGGGCGCAGTCCCGCTGCTGGCGCCAGCCCCGAGAGGTGAGCCCAGCTCATGAGCGCCGCTGCCTGCGCTGCTGGCTTCTGGCGCATCACCTCTTGCCGCTGGAACGCTGGCCTCTGGCTCTGCCGCCAAGGCCATGCCCTGCTGTGAGCCGCCGACAACCGCGCTGCCCAGGCTGGCCAGTACTTGCAGGCTCACGTGCGCAGTTGCTCTCTGCCGAACTGGCGAGTGGGGATGGCACGAGGCTGTCACTATTTCGCAGCGGCTGCCGCTGCCACACAGCGCAGCGCAGCTTCGCACGCAGCGCGCTAATCAGACTTTGCGGCGCTTGCCTCTGCCCCCGCTGCCAGCGTGGCCGCTGCGTCTTGTGTGCAGAGTGACTCAGTCGTCGGCCCAGCGGGCTGGTTGACACCTGCAAGCCACCGCAGACGACTTCTGTCGGCTGGCTTGCCGCCTGCCACTGGGCTCTGCTGCTAGCTGTTGCTTCACAGCCCAGCACGGTACTGGTACCAGCCCAGTGCCAGCACAACCGACCTGCCACACTGAACATACACTTTATGCAATCCAGCACCACCCCTAGCGCCGACCACTCCAAGCAATAAGCACAGTGGACACCTTAGCGCCGCACCTCTCCACACGTGCTGACCGGGCGATGCTGGGTAGAACGAGACAGCCGTTTGGACAGCTGCAGCTGCAGCTGACAGACGGTCAGCTGCTCTGATGAAGTGCCATTTAGGTGCACATGCAACCCCAGGCCTTGCCCACCAATGCACAGTAGTGATGGGCTTGTACGCTCAGTATATTGTCCCACTGCTCCTGTTGGCCGGTGTGTGGCTGTAGTTGTTGGACAGCCCGTAGCATTGGTGCGTCAGTCACAGCAAGAGTGATGGGCAGGTTGCCACTCACCAGCTGCGGAGCGCTGCAGCAGAGGCAGCAATGCTGCTGGCTGAGGTTGCAACGTAGGCAGCTGCAAAGTAAACGCGCTCCGTACAGGCAAAGGAAAAAGCTGTGCTGTCAGGTGCGTGACAATCCGCAGACACAAACTGGTTGCCGGAGCACTGTGTGCGTTCAAGACGTTGCATAGCCTTTGCTTGGGTGGCGTGAGGCTTTCACTCAGTGTGCCCCACCCACTTGTGTTCCACAGTGCGGCCATCTTGCTTATATTCTTAAGGCGCGTTGCCCGGCCCTCGCGCAGGCCGCAGCCTCCGCGGCCGGCAGGCCGCTGCTGGTGGTCGGCTCCATCAACATGGACCTCGTGCTGAGCGTGGAGCGCCTGCCGGCCGCAGGCGAGACGCTCAGCGCGCGCACGCTGCAGACCTTCCCGGGCGGCAAGGCGGGCCGCCGCCGCCGCCGCTTTCGCCTGCACGGCACTGAGCTGCCTCTCCCCGCGTCCCTGCGTGTCTGCCTCGACGCCCTGCCCCTGAGAACGGCGCGCTGGGTGCGAAGGGCGTGCTGAGAGGGTAGGGGTAAACCTGAAAATGGGCGCGCAGGGCGCCAACCAGGCCGCCGCGGCTGCAAAGCTGGGCTACCCCACCAGCTTCTATGGCCAGGCGCGGCGCCGCACGCCTGCCGCCCCATTACGTGCGCTGCTTGGGCACCCCTGTCATGCAAGGTGCCCGTGCAGGACGCCAAGCAGCCGGGGGGGGGCGCCCCCAGGTGGGCACCGACCAGTTCACTGAGGCGCTGCCGCAGCACCTGCGCGACACTGGCTGCGAGATGCGGCTCCTGCGCCAGGTCGGCGGCCCGACCGGCACGGCCGTGATCCTCCTGCAGCCCGACGGTGCGCCAGGCACACTGGGCAGGTTCCATCAGGCGGAGCGCCTGCGCCCATGGCATGGTCCGCTGCCGAGGCGGTGGTTACATGCACGGCATGCTTAGCGCCGCGCTACCAGTGCACATGCCTTATGGACATGTTCAAAGCGCCCTGGTGCAACACCGTGTGTGGATGCCCGGCGTGCCGCTGAGGGAGCAGGCGAGAACAGCATCATCATCGTCGGCGGGGCAAACACGGCAGCGTGGGACATCGGCGAGGAGCAGCAGCAGGCAGGCGACCCGCCCGCGCACGCTGGATGCTGCTTCATTGCTGCCTCTGCTGTGGCCTGGCCTCTGGCCTCCTGCATGGTCTGGCCTGCTCTGGCCGCTGCCCGCACCATCGTAGCCCAGCAAGTGCCTGGAGTCCGGTGCTTGTCACACTGCACTGTCCACAGCAGGTCTTGCGTAGGCGCATCCATGCATACGCGCGCACCTGTGAGAGGCATGCATCCTGGACTGTAATGGGCATGCCGTGGCAGCAGGCCATCCGCGGGGCGGGCGGCGTGCTGCTGCAGCGCGAGGTCCCCGAGGCTGTCAACCTGCGGGTCGCGGAGGTGGCGCACGCCGCGGGCGTCCCGGCACGGCCCTGCAGCCGCACCTGTGCCGTAGCCTGCGGCTTCACTTACGTGCCGCTGGACCGCAACTGGTGGCAGCGCAGGCCAGGGAGCAGGCGGGCTGCGCGAGCGGGTTCTGCTCGGCCTGCACGAGCTCACATGCTGTGCATGTGTGAGATCACTGTAGACGTGTCAGATTACTACACACACACGTGCAGCCTGCAAGGCAGCGCTGCAGTGGCACTCACACCTTGTCTGCCCACTTGTGTTACATGAGTCTGGCCGCGGCCAGGTGCTGCTGGACTGCGGCGGGCAGGAGGGCCCGCTCGCGCCCGCGCTGCTGGCCGCGCTGGCGGTGCTCTCGCCGAACGAGACCGAGCTCGCGCGGCTGACGGGTGTGCCTCGCGCCTGCTGATGTTGGAGCGGGGTCGCTGTCGCAGCCTTCTGCACCTCCCTAAGGAATGTCAGCATTGGTGGTTGGGTGCGAGTCCGTGGGAGCCCTCTCACGTCACTGGCAGCACTGTACTCGCTCGCCCACTTGGAAAGTCGCTTGCGTGCTTTGCTCTGCAGGCGAGGCGAGGGTGCCGCTGTGAGGCAGCCTGGAAGGCTTCCAAACCTTTTGCCCGACACGAGCATACAAACAAACATTTTGCCCCGCAACAAGCACGGCTCAGACCATGCTTCCCCTCGGCCCCAGGCATGCCAGCGGGCACCGAGGCGGAGGCCGTTGCGGCGGCGCGCGCGCTGCAGGCCCGGCACGGCGGCCTGGCCGTGCTCGTCAAGCGCGGCGCGGCCGGCTGCACGCTGGTGGAGGCGGGCGGCGGGCGCGAGCCGCTCCGCCAGGCCGCGTTCGCGGTCGACAAGGTGGCGCCCTTGTCAGGCAGCCCCCCGTGTGCCCGGCAGGGCTGATTGCACAGCCCATGTGAGTCTGCAGAGCTGTGCGCGCAAGGCCGCCAGCACAGGTGAGGAAGCAGCAAGCAAAGCATATCAGCAGCTGCACGTGCAGCACGGCCACGCCTTCGCGGGATCACGACCTTGCTGGGCCAACGGCCGACAGATGCCGCTGGCATCCTTGTGCCGGTAGAAAAGCTGGGGGCCTGCTGCAAAGACAGCACGGGGCGTGTGCTGGCGCCCGCCCTGCCTTCCGGCTTTGCCCGGGACCAGCCAGCGGTGGTGACGGGAATGCAGGTGGTGAATAGGGTAGCCTAACCATATACCCTACCCCATTTGTAGGTTGTGGACACGACGGGCGCGGGCGACTGCTTCACGGGCGCGTACGCGGTGGCCATGCTGGAGGCGCAGGCGCCGGCGGCCGCGCTGCGCTTTGCAGGCGCGGCCGCGCTGCAGCAGCCCTCTTGAGCGTTCCAGGGGCGCATGCCCGGCTGCTGTTCCTGCTGCTACTGTGTAGTGCTTGTGTGTATGAGATGAGCGCCACGGGGAGCAGCTCAGCATCTTCTGCTGCTGCTGCATGGAATATTTGAAAAACATTGCGTGAACTTGTAAGTCGAAAGACTGCTATCAGGTGTACAGCAAGGCGGGCTGATATCTGGGCGCGTGCCTGCAGCGGCAGCCGGGGCGCTCTGCGTGCAAGCCGCCGGCGCAATGCCGAGCATGCCAGATCGACAGCGTGTGGAGCGCTTGTTACAGCAAGCACCATGAGTGTGCACATGTGTTTCATGGCTCTAGTAGACCGCTGCAGGTGTCACAGTGCGCACGTTATGTAGTTTATACTAGGAGCGCTGTAGGTCCATATGGGAAGATCGTTCCCAAGCTCTGCTGCAGGCAAGCAACCAACCAATAGATGCATCACATGCCAATCACATTGTAACACGCAGCAATAAGTCAAACTGTCCCCAGCACGATCAATCAAACAGCAAAAACTTGTGCTCAGGTCACAGCGCTCTGTCAGCGCCCGCTCTGAAGCGTACTTGCACTTGTACAAAAATTGATCGAAGGCTTATGTGCCCATGATCCTGCAACATTTGCTACACATGTGGCAGCGCTCACCTTGCAGAGGTTGTTATCTCATGCATGTAAAACCCGCGCCCAATCCTCTTAATCATCACTCGTTGCTCACCCCGCTGTATGGTAGAAGTCTGCAACGCTAGGGAAAGGCTGTACCAAAAACACGCTATCTGCAAAAACATTTTCTTCACTCAAATAATAATACTCAAATATTTGTAAAAAGAATCGCCAGGCGCTGAATGCGCCCATCCAAAAAGAGGAGAACAAAGAGCTTTCAGTGGCAGCAGGCAGCGTCTGCGTCACGCGCCAATCAGCGAGATGAAACCTCTGTTGGCATATACACACTACGAACCTTGCGGAAACAACACAGATATATCCCATGGTGGACGCTTCCGTTCCGTACCGCATGCACACATGTTCGGCGCGCCAGTAGGGTCATACGCAGCGCACATGGTGACTCCAACACGATGCAGCTCTCTGTCACCAGCATGCCATGTGTCACAGAGTCAAGGAGAGCGCGCTGTCGCTCCATGCTCAGCTAGCTGTCTGACATGCTAAGAACCAGGCTCTGCATTTCACCTGGGCCCCAAAAAGCAAGCCATGCACCGCTCAGCTGGAGGCCGCCGGCTTCCAGACATCCTTCGGGTCGCGGACGTTGTCGGGGACGCCGAGCGGGCCCTGCACGCCGCGCGTCGGCGGGTCGGACGCGTCGTCCATCTGGCGCAGGACGAGCTGCAGGTCGTGGTACATGCCGATCGTCTGCGGCAGATGCTCCAGCTTCTGCAGCGCCTTCAGCCACGCCTTCAGCGGCCCGAGGCTCGGGCTGTGCGATGCCTCCACCTCGTCGACGCGCGCCGTGTCATCGAGCAGGAACTCTGTCCCGCCGTGGTGGTATGCTTCCAGGCCGTCCACTTCCTGGTCGGCCTGCGAGCCGACCAGCCGCAGGAACTTCTCGAGCTCCTGGCCGATGAAGCCTTTGGGGAGCCCAACGCTCGTGTCGCCGGCGCTGGAGTATGGGACCTGCGCCACGCATCTGCCGTCGGGCGACCGCGATAAAGCGAGCACAGAGTCCTTGAGCCAAGGTCCAGTGGCCGTGACAACACGTGAGCGTGTGCAGGCAAATGCAGATTTGCAGGTGTGGTTAGGGTAGGGTTTGCCCGCGCCTTGGGCACCACGTCGGGCGCGTTGACAATGCGCAGGCAGCGCGGGCCCATAGGCCACTTGTCCGGGTCAAACGCCTTCGCAAACGCCTCGTTCCCTGCAGAGCAATCTCGCGTCTCAGCCAGCCGCAAGATGTGCCCACCCCTATGAGTATATGCCCTCCAGGTGCAGCCTCACGGACAGCTCTTATAACACAACATGCGCCTCCCAGAAACCACATGGGGAAAGTTCGCAAACTGCTGGCCCTTGGGCGTAAGGTAGCCCTTGGGCACATACGGGGCGCACCAACACGCGGCGCCTCAAACGTGAAGGCCGTCACGGGCACGAGCGGGCCCGACGGGTGGTCACTCTGGTGATTGATGCCGGATTGCACCTGCTCGCCCGTGCTCCGCGCCTAATCAACTGCTGCACCTCTACTGTGATGTGCAATGCCTGCTACATCTAAGACGTGTGGCTCTGACTGCAAGCTGCTTCACGTTAGTTTCCTGCTTTGGCTGCTCAAGAAATTACAGACTGTTGCAGCCCCGCCGCGAGGCGTGCAGGTTGTGCGGTGAGCAACAGCAGTCGCATGCTAGCGGGCTGCTGCCTGTGCTTTGTCTCAGACCGCACCAGGTCGAAGGCACAGAGCGAGGCGAGCGCGCCGCCGAGCGAGTGGCCGGTGGTGCTGATGCTGGTGACCTCGTCGGCATACCTCGCCAGCAGCTTGCGTACCGCCGTCTGCACCTGGCCCTGCGGACGCCACCACAGACAGGCATGTGAGGAACAAATGAAGGGTGTGCGCAGCTTGCAATGCGGAGAAGCTTACCTCCCGCTATGAAGAGAATGCAGTGCTTGCAAAGCGCAACAGGCTGATGCGAGGCATGCCGCATGTTGACACGAGGCCATGGGAGATATGCCTCAGGGTCTATAATCGCCACATGACACACATACCAGGAAGCCATGTGTCACCACGTCAGGGTGATGCAGCGCGCCTGCAGCGACAGGGTGTTGCCCGGCGTCTTCTCAAAGCCACGATACATCTGCTCGAAGCCCTCTCCAATCCGCACGTCGCCCAGGTTCAGGACGGGCCGGTCCACCGCCGGCGGCTCCGTCTTTGTCACCGGCGTATCGTCGCCGAGCTCGCGCGCCAGGATTTGCTCGACCGGGAAGTTGCGCCCGCCGCCGCCAACCAGCAGCGCCGCGTCGTCGCTCCAGCGATTCATCTCAAAGAGGCCGCGTGCGTCGGACAGCCACTCGCTCCACGCCTGGCATAGCACAGCCTTCACAGCAGGGCGAGGGCGCTCCTGTCTGCCAGGCAGCCTGCCACAGCCTTGTATAGCGTCTGACTTCCGTCGGCATGGTCCCCCGCAGCGCGAGCATCCTTCTGCGCATGTGGCCAAGGCATTGCACAGAAGCGGGTGCTTTCTGCGGCATGTACCCGTGTCCAGCAACTCAGCGCACTTCCTAAGCTTGGTCCCATGCTGCCGGGCACGTACCTGGGTTCCACGGAAAGCAACTGCGATATCGCGGCCATCATCGCCCTTAGGCCCGATGCCCACATAGCCAATCCAGTTTGTTGTCTGCAGGTCCATGCCAAAAAGGCTGTGCTCCTCTGTCACGCCCGAGGTCGAAAACAGGAAGAAGGTTGGGTCATCCTCCAGCGTCCCCTCAAATGGCACGCCGAGCGTGTAGGCACGCGCCGGCGAGTCCCGCGCGACGTTCAGCTGCACAAGCATGCTCATGTCGGACGCTGCCACCTATATTGAATTACTGTGTGGGGGTTGTTTGAAGTTAATATCCAGGACCATAGGTGCCGCTCACCCAGCAACATCGTCGAAGCCGCACAAAAGCGTCATTGCAAGCTCATGTGGGCAGCTCGACGTCTTTATACAGTTAACAAGCTGCATTTGCCAAGACCAGACTGCTTGGACAAGCATTGCATGCGGCGCGGATGCAGCGGCCAGCTGATGCATGTGCAGTCCTTTCCGTCAGAAATGATGCAAGGGCACCCTGGATGCTGACTGGCTGGGTAACCTGGGTGCATGTGCAGGCGCGGCAACATGTATGACAGGTTCGCTTAGTCCAGCTGGCCTCCTTTCCCACCCAGTTGGACCTGGCGCCCAGCGGAAAGGAGGACTGCAGCCTGGGGCATTTCAAGACTGGGTGTTTTAAGGCAAGTAGACGCACCTCATTGGGCGGAATGTCAGCTGGAAGCTGCCCCTCGTCCGCGCTCTGGGGCACCTTCTGCTTGTTGCCGGCCGGCAGGGCCATCAGCTCGCTTGGCCCATACCTGAAGCCGCCCACCCAGACGCCGCCCAGCACCGAGGCGGCGCGCTGCTCCGCCTTGCCGCGCGCCGCGAGCTGCTTCTCGACCGCTGCCCGCTCTGCCTCATTGTGCACATAGTTGTTGTAGGTGATCTCGCAAAGGTCGCCATACAGGAACACCTGCGCGCCGGCCACGCCTATAGTAACAATGCCAGCCTGCGAGCTTTTAAACTTACTTTTGAGTATTGTGCTTAATTATAGTAGGTGGGCAGTTGGCAACAGGGGAAGGTCTGTCTGAGCGCTACTGCAGGCAGTATGCAGCGGGTGGCCCTACCGTTTTCAGCAGGGTCCCAGTCAGCGGCTCGCCGGTAGGGCCCCCAATGGCGTCCTTCCACTTCTCCGGGTCCTGCAGCCCGGCACGTGTGCTCGGTTCACAAGACCACTTTATGCACCATGCAGCCATGGCACGCGCACACGACGTGAACATACCCTGCTGGGCGAGCGCGTCAGCGCCTTGACTCCCGCGCTCGTCACCAGCGTCCGTGACGCCACTGAGGTGCGCCTCTGGCCCGTCACCAGGCCTGCGGGGCACACGGCGCTGACATCTATCTGCCTGGGCCATTGCAGGGCATGTACCGGCATCATGATCCAGGCCTCTTTGATATAACCAGCGCTTCTGTATAGTAGGTGAAGACACAAGAGAGCTGGCAGCGGGGTGCCCAGCCGCATATAAGGTATCTGGGTGGCAAGCGTGCACACCTTTTGCGCCGTTCAGTGCCCCTCCCACAATGCCGAACACCTTGTGGAGCACCATCATGACCGCGCGCATATGCTGCTCTTCGTACAGTGTGCAGGAGGATACTGGGAAAAGCTGGCTTCTCCTCAAGTGCAGCCCTAAGCAGGGCGTAAGCAGCTGAGGCGATCTCGAGTCACTCCGGTGCCTACCATGCCTACTACTGCCTGCTGCGTTCCGATGTGTTCAGGTCACCCTCCGATGTGTTCCGATGTGTTCAGGTCACCTTTCTATGTAGATGGTGGCCTTCAAGGCTGCTGACAACCTTAGCGATGATAGCAAAGCAAGCGAAGCAAATTCGAGTACATATTTGCACGGCGCCTGTCTCCTGTTCTCCTTTAGAAACTGTACTTGTGCCCCTACAGGCTAGATGTGGAGGCTCTGGCGAGAATACTCATGCTGATGCTCAGCCTAGGCAGCAGGCTAATGCATTGTAACAGTAAATAATCAGGTCCCCAGGTGTGCACTTGCCGTTCAGCGCAACTCTGCCCAACGAAAGTCATGCAAGCATATGTCCGCCCAATCACATAGCGATGACGATGTGTGTCTGACATGAGCATGTGAAAGTTGACCACAAACGGGTGGAAAGCAGTCGGTCATCCGACCTGCTGCATCCGCGACGCACAAAGGAAATAGACCGACAAAGACCTGGACCCAGCCCGGGACAAACATTTTCCGTTGGCCATGCTTGAACTGAAACAACAGCTCTGAAGCACAATCAGGGGCCGGTAAGCACCCAATCCTGAGTCACGGGGCCTGCCACAGCGCGTGCGGGCCGCGTCGACGCACGGCGCCAGAGCAGGGCCGCCAGCGGAGCAATCACAGGCCCTACATGCGGCTCTTGTTCAGGTACTCCTTGCTGGGCTCCCACATCCGGCCCTCGATGTACTTCTTCATGCCCTCCGCGGGCGCCTCGATGCCGCCCAGGCCCTGCGACATTGCCTCCTCCGCCACCTTGGCCGCCACCTGCGCGCGCGTGCGGCGCGCGTCAGCGCGCGGCTGCGTTGCTGGACAATTGCCATTGGTAAGACGCTCACGCTCACAGTGAAGCAAGAATATGCTGCAGCACAGCCACGGTGGTGGTTCTCGCAAGGCAGGCAAGGCGCAAGGCAGCAAGAAACGCATACACCGAAGTGGTGCATCACGCATTTCGAGCATGAGAGTCTCATGCACAATCTACAACACCGATGAGAAATGAAGCAGGGGTGCTTTGACACAATTATGTGGTGGTGCACATGCTTCGCGCAGCTCCGCATCAGATTGACAGGGAGCTTCATGCATACATGGCGCGCGCACCGTTGCAGAGACGGCGCGCAGCTCGCTGATGTCGGGGTACAGCTTGCCGCGGCGGATGTCGTCCGCCGACACGTAGTCGGCCAGCGCGCGCGCGGCCGCCAGCATCATCTCGTCCTGCCCAAGCAGCAGCAGGGCTTTCGGTGCTGCTAGGCGCGCTGCAGGACAAGTCACAGAAGGTCGTGCAAGCGTATGCGAGAAGCAGCCTGGGCTGCACATGCTCAGCACTTTGCCTCCCTGGCAGTACACTCGCACCTAGTCCAGCCTAACACCTTCGAGTGCCATCCATCCGACAGCTGTTGCACATCCTCGCAAGCCGTGCAAAAGGCGGCGCCGCACCGTGACCTTCTTGGCCTTGGCCATGACCGAGCCGAAGCCGACACCGGGGAAGCTGCGCGCGTGTCCGGGGTCATGCCGCCGGGGTTCAGGCGAGCACGGAGGGCGGCCACTGCTTGCAGGTCCAAGCATTTGGGAGTCTTTGTGCTGCCAGGGCGTCGCCATGCGTGTAAGCAACCTTTGGGAATGTGACGGTGGGAAGAGGGGGCGCCTGGCGCCGGGGGGGGCGCCTGGCGCCCGGCGCAAGCAAGGGGTGCGTCCGTATCTCAAGAGTACCTTGCAGACTTAGAGCTTTGACGGAAACCTACGACACGAGATGCATCACAAGGGGTGCGGAGCAGTAAAGGCGCACATCAGGACGTTGTTAGCCTGCCCAGGCACCAGCATCGAGCCCTCGTACTCGTACGGCTTGAACGGCGAGCCTGCACAGGCCCAGCCGTCAGCTACGTGTAGCACCTCGCAGCACGGCACAGCTCACAGGCCTGGCCAAGCCTGGTTGCACAGGCTCCTGCCTGCAACCATCTATGCTGCAAGAGCACAAGCACACAGACATGCAGCGCGAGCTTGAAAGCTGTCCTCTAAGGATACGAAAAGAAATCTATTGCGGCGTGCTTCATGCCGCGGCCAACTGTTCCAGAGCCGCGCGCCTCCACGCAGCAGCTGCTCACAGCAGTGTCGCAGGGGGCGCGCCCGACGCGAAGATGGCCTGCCCGTGGCTCCACTCGTACGCGTGCTCGGCGGTGATCTCAGCCTTGTCGGTCGGGTTGGACAGCGGGAACACGAGCGGCTTCTCCACGTGCTTGCACATCTCCTCGATTGCCGGCTGCGCAGCAGGGTGCAGCAGGCTGAGGCAGGCCGCCCCGTGCACGCGCAGGCCGTCAGCCGCCCTGTGGCTACCGCCAGCGGCTTCTCCGCATGCTTGCACATTGCTTGGATGGTCCGCTGCAGAGCAGGGCATGCAGTCCAAGACTGGCCCCCTGCCAGGCGTATAAAGGACTTCAGCAGCACTACAGGCCGCCGCTTGCTGGCATGCAGCGCTTGGGCAGCAGCTGGCCGCTCGTGCACATGCTTGCACACCCCAATTGGACATGTGCACACCCCCGTGGCTCACAGTGCTGCATATTCCAGGCCCCGAAACAGCAAGACAGTCACTGACCCAGTGCAAGCACGCTCACTTTAGCGCATTGCTGCAAGCTGGTGCATGCGGTCCTCCGTGCTGTACCGCGCCAAAACACAGGGTGCAGCACACCAGAAGACGCAAATCAACGCTGGATACGCGCCTGCTCAAACGAGGGCCCGGCGCCCGACAGGCCGATGAGCGCGTGCGGCTTGACATACTCGATGATGTCGCGCAGGTCCTTCATGTTGGGCGTGTCGTCCGAGCGCGCCATGGACTTCTTGTGATCGGGCAGCTTGTCGCCGCGCGAGGTCGTGATCAGGCCCTTGGAGTCCACCATGAAGATGGCCTGCGCGCGGCGGCGCTCTCAGGCATGACCAGCCATTACTGACCAGCGCCGTGAGCCTGCTGCGGGTATGCTGGTGCCTGGCGACTCAGGGCCTGGATACAGAACGTGGCGAGACATGCAGGTATCCGAGGGTGCTGGAGAGCTGTGCAGACAACTCATGCAGTACGGCCATGGGACCAGAAAGCTCACACTGGACCCGTCGTGCAGCGCACTCCATGAATGCGTAGGGCGCGGGCCGGCGCACCTTGCGTGCGGTCTCCGCGCTGACCTTGGCGTCCAGCTCGATGAGTCGCGCGATCATCTCGGCCACGCCCACCGCGCTGCTGCCCGCGCCGTAGAACACCACCCGGGCCTCCTTCAGCGGCGTCTTCTGCGCCTTCATGCCGTTTATGAACCTGCACGCGCCGTGCGCGCTGGCTCAGCGGTGCTGCTCACTGATGGCCTAGCTGATAAGCACTGCCCTCCTTGCCCAGTCCTGCGCAGACGCTGTTGCAGCTGTTCCTACTCAGTCAAAACGCCTCTTAAGCCTTGCACGGTGGTGCGCCTGACTGTCATGTCCCTGCCCACCCTCCAACTAGAGCCAACCAGAGTCAGGACCCATGTCCGGCGCTTCGCTTGGGAGGTCGTCAGCCGGCAGCATGTTAAAAAGGCCCGCCACACGGCCGTGCGTGCAGCCGTGCCGCACTCGCAACGCAATGTGCTACCAGCCTCGCTTGTGCAACACCGGTGCGACTCGACACCCACAGGCGCCAAGCCCTCCCGCGCGCGGCTGGCGCACCCGGTCGTCACGACGGCGCCCGTGCCCTGGATGTCGTCGTTAAAGCAGAGCAGCTTGTCACGCAGGCGGTGCAGGATGGTGAACGCGAGGTCGGTCTGGAAGTCTGCGCGGGCACACGAGCTTCAGGGGCAAAACTTGTCGATGCACCACTCCGTATGGCACGAAGCGGCTCAAGGCATGAGAGGCCCTCCTCATGGCACAAAAGACCAGTCTGCATCACCGCCCGCTGCATCGGTCCTGGTCCAGCAAGCCCACGCCTGCAGCCTTTGAGTGTCGCGTGCAGCGGGCGGCGGGGCGGCGGGACGCGCGCCCTCAAACTGCACGAGGCAATTCGGCCACTTGTCGTGCACGGCCATGCAGAACTCCTCGACCGCGGCGAAGGACTCCTCCTGGCTCAACCGCTCCTTCTTGCTGCCCTGCAGTGGCGCAGCACCACCTCATCATACACGATGGGCCTGGCCGTGTCGTAAGCATGCCCTTCTGTACATCGCGTGGGTATACACCTCCTAAACTGGCGACAAGCGCATTATACTCGTCAGAGTCCCGTACTTGCCTCCTTACAAACACACCTGGTCTGCCATGTGAGGCATGGCGGCAGCCTGGCACGCTGCGGGGCTCAGAGCCAGCAAGCTTGTGCAGGCCCCGCCGGCGACGCCGCGCGGCGCGGTGCGCGTGCGCGGGCGCGGGGGCGCGCACAAAGTAGAACTTGTCCTCGATCAGGCTCTTGGTGTTGGTGCCGTTGTCGATGAGCGCGGGCAGCGAGTGCTCCGGGTGGAAGCCGCCGCCGCCGACATACAGCTGGATCTTGCCCAGCGGGATGCCCATGCCGTTGACGCCTGCGCGCGCGCGCGGCCGATCGGCCACCCGGCGATCCGGCTACGCAGGCGCGCTGCCGTGCGCAGCGCATTGACGCGGCTGCCGGCGTCTGGTGGTCGCAGCGCACGCGACACTGACCGTCGCCTCATTCCAGGAGTCAGCAAGCCAGACGGTCCAGCCCGAACCAGCTCGAACAGTCAGCAAGCCCATCGCCTGGATGAAGCCTCTTGTCCAAATTGCTCAGTGCTCGAGCATCCCACAGGCAGAGCGACACAGGCGCACACCCTGTGGCACAGAACGTCGCGCCTGGAAGCACAAACGCGTCACCCTTGCCACACCACTGGGCGCAATCAGCGCAGAGGCGAGGAAGGCAGGTAGGGTCGGGCTTACCCAGGTCGCCCAGGCCCAGGATGCGGCCGCCGTCAGTGACGACGATGATCTGCACGTTGTGCGAGGGCCAGTTGTTGATGATCTGGCGGAAGCGGCCGCGCTGCGTGCGCGCGTTGAAGAACATGCCCATGGCCGCCCTGGCGCGCCGGGCGCAGGCGCGGGCCGTCTGGCGCCGCCCGAGGCTGGCCTGCTCTGCAGCTGTCAGGCGGCGCTGCAGGGCACCCCAAGCGCACACCCCAGACCTGCTAATGACAGGGTGCGAAGCGGTGCAGGCATGTCTCATTAGCAGCACCCCTGTGAACAGAGCGCATGCGGGCGGCGCGGGCCGCATTGCCAGAGTGCTGGCCACCTGCCCACCTGACCCAACGCGTATGCTAGAGAATCTCTGTGCAGGCTAGTCGCGCTGGGCCGGCGCGCACCGGTAGATGCGATCAAACTTCTGGCACGCCTCGCCTGCGCGTCCCAGCCCGCATGCGGCTCAGCGCCAGCACGCCCTCATGCGCAAGACCCCGGGCAGGCTACACAGCCTGCACCCGCAGCACCCCTGGCCTGGGCGCTGTCGCTGGTTGCCACAGTACGCTGCTCACTCCACTGACTTGGCGAGAGCGGATGCAATGGATGGATACCGTAAGAGTAGGGGTAGGGTAAAGTAGGTAGGGCAGGGTATCGCGCCAACGGTGGGCGTGTACACGATGGGCGCGAGCTCCTCCAGGTTGTTGATCAGCACGTAGTACAGCAGCGTCTGCTGGTGCGTCGCCAGCTGGTACAGCAGCACATACCTGTCGTGCACACGGCGCTTGGCCAGTTGTGGAGTGTTGCGACGGACACACATGACACATTGATGGAGGTTCTTGAAGGTGACAGGCTGCTTCAAAAGTGCTGCAGGTCCTCTGCGACCGGTACCAGTCGTCCTGCCTGCCGCGCCTGCACTGAGCTGGCACGCAGGCAGACGTGACAACCATCCTTTTGCAGCTGAACCAGGGCAAAACGCACATGCATGCTGCTGTCGCATGGCACTACAGTGCTGTAGACATGGCTTTCCGTCATGCATATATCTATTGGCACTCTTTTTGCTTGTGACCATGCTAGTGCACCGGCCCTGGTAGGAAAAAGCAGGAAGCGGGGTATGGTGGCGCACCTCGCCAGGTCGTTGGCGCAGTCGTTGCGCAGCTGCAGCATGACCCTGCAACGCCATGCTCACTCAGCTTCAGAGTGACGCCCGCGCTCGTCTTGAACGCATTGAACGCATTGCAGTGCCGCAATGGTGCGCTGCGTGCTCTTCTTTTGTCTGCACTCAATGTACCCTTACCCACTGCAAATGCAAAGGGTGTAGCAAAACCCGAATGAGCGATGCTCTGCCTACCCAGACCACCCAATTCCCGCTCCCAGGCTGCCAGGGACGCAGGATCCAGGGCCTCATGCCTGTCCTCGACACAACGCTCGAGGGGCAGTCTGAGCAGGGGGCAGCAGGGGGCGCCGCCGGCGGCGCACCGCTCCGCCTGCAGCTCCACCGTCTCGACGACCGGCGGCAGCAGGCCCTCCAGCCTGCACAGGCGCGGCTCAGCAGGGCCCAGCATGCAGGACAGGACCTGCAGCACACAGGACTTGTACGTATAAAGCAGTGCTGGCACGGCGCAGTAGCGTGTGTCAGGTGCGGTGCACTCGGCCATACACTCGCTGAAGCATTCTGTTGTGGACGCGCGGCCTGCTGCCCTTGGGGCCGCAGAGGCTTTGCCGGTGCCGCAGGGCCGTGCGGGGGCGCCGCGGCCCGCAGGGCGGGCTGGCGGTGAGCAGGGGCGCAGGCGCACCCCTTCTGCTTGCGCTCCTCCTCGGTGAAGCCCGTGCCTGCGGGGGCGCGCTTACTGATTAGACACGCATAGCCCACTGCGCTTGGGGGCAGCCTGTGCTGCCTTGCGGCGGTGCTGAGCGCATGCGTCGCGGGACAGTGGGCATCCTTTGGATACCTCCCTCGCAGGAGCAGCGGGCGCCGGCGCGCACCGTTGTTCAGCACCGGGTTGTACAGGAGGGGAGCGTGGCCCAGCTTGATGACAGAGTCCTGCTCCGGCGTGCGCGTGCCGGGGTCGCCTGTTTGTCACTGTATGTCAGCTCAATAACATAGAATTGTGAGAGTCAGAGTATGAGTGGTTGCCATATTCAGCATACGCACACCGTAACAGGGCAGAGCTGCTGGATAGAAGACCATGCGCAACAAATGCGCACCGGGCTTTGTGACATCCTTGACGCCGTGGGCCGAGCGGTCCTCTGTGAATGTTGCGCCTGTTTGCTGCGTAGGACGCCCGACATGCAGGAGCTCCTTCGCCTTCTCCATGGTGGCGGACATGGCCGCTTGCGCAGATTAGGTCAGGACTCAAAGGCGCGCAGAGAGCTTGTTATGGCGCTTTTACTCTCCACCAAGGCTCTCAACTTGTGCCTCGCGATGCTTTTCCGGTCTGCCAGAGCTTCGACCATCGGGAACCAGTGACCTACCCGACTGTTCACCCTGAGCTGGGCTCCTGGCTGTGCGTAGTACAACTCGTGTGGAGAGGCAGAGCGCCCATGATCCGCGCTGCTGCGCATCCTGTGCTCCAGCGAGTCGCGACAAGGTTGTGCTGCAAGCGTGGGAGCCCAGATCAGGTTAGACGCGCGTGGCTGCGCCGGTTGTCTGTACGGGGTATGAGCAGCGCGGCCTGCTCGCAGGTGTGTGCCGACACGCCAGAACTGCCATATCCTCGCCAACGTATGTTTGCATAGTGCATACCGCTGAAAGTGGCGTAATGGGTTTGGCAGTGGCCGAGCATCATTTGTCATTCGCAGCAGCTAACAGCTCCTGTGCCCGCAGGACTACAGCTTCGGGCCGCACACCATTCACGCAAGCGAAGTCTTCGCCAGTAGCCCGCTCAGCTTTGCGTTTGTCAACCTGAAGCCGGTGGTGCCCGGTGCGCCTGGCCGCCCTGGCCCCCGCCGGTTCCCTGGCGTCCATCGGCTGCTCCTGACAGGTCACCTTCTGTGCTTGCACAGGCCATGTCCTGGTGAGCCCGAAGCGCGTCGTGCCGCGGTTCCAAGCCCTTTCGCCTGACGAGGTGGCCGACTTGTGGTGCGCAGCCCTACCCTACCCTAGCATGGCTACCTCATGCTACCCTAGCCTGGCTACCACACCCCACGCTCGCACGCGTGTGCTGAGCACGCCGCACACGTGTCTGCACAAGCACCGTGAGCGTGCACGTGCCACCTGCCTCCAGCCGGGCGGTGCACAGACGCTCGCTGTGAGCCCGCCGCTGCGCTGCATGGGGCGCAGGGTGCTCGCGCAGCGGGTGGGCGGCGTTGTGGAGCCGCACTTTAGCGCCACATCCCTCACCCTGACCGTTCAGGTGACGGGGTCCTTCCCGCGCCGGCCCTGTCCCCCAGTCGAGCCCGGCCCCGCACGATCCACCTCGACCGAGTTTGGCCGCTCACGACAGATACCTTGAAAGAGCAGGCCGGCTCTTGAGCGCGTGTGGATGTGTGGCCCCCGCTTGTCCTGGGCGGGCGATGTGGGGCAGACGGTGACCGGCATGTCATGCATGTGCTGCTGCGTTGGTGACGGCGCCTGGTGTGCATGGCGCAGCGGCATGCTGATGCGGCCATGCATGCTCAGCTGCCATGGAGGGGGGCATGCATTCGGGCGCATGCGGGCCCGCGCCTACATGCATGTGCTGCGGTGTGGCTGAACATGCCTGCGCCCAGGACGCAGCAGCTTGTGGCGATGCCTGATCAGGTGCAGCGGTACATGTGGCCGCGTGCGAGCTGCGCCGTCATGCATGTGCTACTGCATGGGGCCAGCGTGCCTGCGCCCAGGGCGCGGCCGCGGGCCGCTGACGCGGGCGCCTGCACGCCGCGCCGCAGGACGGCGCGCACGCGGGGCAGTCGGTGCCGCACGTGCACGTGCATGTGCTGCCGCGCCGCGCGGGCGACTTTGAGAAGAACGACGCGGTGTACGACGCCATCGACGAGCACGCGCGCGCGCACGCGTGCGCTCCCCCCGACCTGCACCTGTTGCACGCATCCCAACAGAAGGCATTTATAACTGGTTTGCGTAACTACCTCATAGGGAGCTCTCACATACCAAGCTGGTCTGGTCAGTGTGGCAGTGTGCTGCTGCCGCTTGTGCGTGGACAGGGATGACACAGCGTCTGGGTGCGGCAAGGACTGCCGGCGTGACCGCAGAGCAGGAGGGGCTGCTGCTGTGACGTCAAGCATGATGTCTGAGCCCGCCTGCTTCCGTGGCAGATTGGCCGATGTGGCAGGGCGCTGGGCGCTGCGCCTAATGCAAAAACCCTCTGGCAGGCCGGGCGAGCGGCTGGACCTGGACGCCGAGCGGCACGTGCGCACGCGCCCCGAGATGGCCGCCGAGGCGGCCGCCCTGCGCAGGCACTTCCAGTAGCCGCTGCTACATCTCTAGATATAGGGTTAGTCTAAAGCCTACCCTAAACCGTAACCTGCGTGCCGCCGCCGGCCTCGGCATCCGCCCCGGCGCCCACACGCGCGCCGGGCCGCATGCCCCATCTGGCCGCCTGCGCGCCCGCCGCGCCGCCCAGCGGGCCGCCCGACTGGGCGGCCGCAGGGCCAGACGGGGCGCGCCGCTCCGATGCTCCGCAGGCGGCTGCTGTGGGGGCGATCGCGGCTGGCCGAACGCCGCGTGACCCAGCAGCGTGCGCGGCGGACGGGTCCCGCCTTGTGCAGCCCGTGGCCGGGTCTGCAGGCGAGGCCGCGCCCGAGCCGGCGGCGGCGGACGCATGTGCAGGCGCGGGTGCGGATGGGGCGCGCCCCACGCAGCCCGGGGCCAGGTCCGCGTGCCCCGGCGTGCCTGGGTCAGCGTCGGCGGCGGCGGAGGGTCTGCGGCCCGCGCCGCCCATGGCCAGGTGGGTGGGCGGGGGCGCGCCGGCGGCGCGCGAGTACCACGCCCGCGACTTTGCCTGGGAGGAAGTGCGGCGCGACGCGGAGGCCGCGTTGGCCGCCGAGGGCGCCGCCGCTCCGATTACCGCCGGTGCGCCTCAGTCCTCTGCTGCGGGCTTGTGTCTGATCATGTATGCATAGTGCCGTGTCAGGCAGGCTGCAAGCAGGCACACGGGCGCCGCGCGGACGTTGAGCGCAGGGCTGTGCGAGCTGAGAGCCAGCCGTGCAGGCAACAGGCACCTTGTGCCGGCGCAGTAGTGCTGCCCACCCCGGAGGATGACGCAGCCAACTGGGAGCGCTTCCACCTCCGCAGCAACAAGTCTGCGCGCTTCTACAAGGAGCGCAGGCGCGTGCCGCGCTGGTCCTGATGCTGTTTGTGTCGCACGCCCGTTCCAGCAGTCTTGGGTCGCGCCGATCTGTGCACACTTGCTGTTGGAACGCGAGTTAATGCAGCGGATCCAGTCACCTGTCACAACAGCCCTCATAGGTCTCGTCCGAGTCTCAGGAGCGTGCGCGAGACCTGCACATCATACAGGCTCGCAGCACGGCGGTCCGCTCCCAACACTCACCTCAGTGTGGTCGCGCGCTCGCTGCAGGTACCTGCTGCTCGAGTTCCCGGCGCTGGCGCGCGCCGCGCCGCCGCTGCTGGTCGCGGAGCTGGGCTGCGGCTGCGGGTCCAGCCTGCTGCCCGTCCTGAAGGCCAACCCGGCCGCGCGCGCGCTGGCCACGGACCTCAGCCCTGCCGCGGTGCGCCGCCACAGCGGCCGGCGGCAGGCGGCAGGCTGCGCGCCTTTTTTCTCTTGCCATCTCCAGCCATCGTCTATTGCGTATTGTGCATGTACCTTGAGCACAACATGCTGATTTGCCACGAGTCTGAAATGCTGCTTTTGCTACGAGTCCACTGCACTATTGCTGCCTGCCGCTGGGAGCGGTGTTGAAGGAGCCGGGGCAGTGGCGCGCAGGTGGACCTGTTCAGGAGCGCTGCAGCCGTCGCAGGCATCCCTGCGAGCCGCTATGAGGCGTTCGCCTTGGACGCAGCGGCGCCTGGAGCCGTGGAGTCCTTGAAAGGTGACCTGCTGCCCTAGGCAGGACTAGGGGAGCATCGTACATTACGGGACCTGAGCAATGCGTGTCTGGCTGGTTGGGAACCTGAGGGCACATCGCATGCAAGGTGAGCATGCATCAGTAGACGGGCCTGTCTCCTGCGGCATCGGCTGTCAAAGTTTAATCGAGGACGGGCCTGCGGAGCTTGCGTGCGGGTGCTCTTGGCGCATGAGGCGTGCGCCCTGCCATGCAGTGCCGCTTGCGTGAGCTGGGCATGCGCGTGCGCGTTCACAGTGCATGCTTTCTGCACTGCGCCCGGCTCTCGAGCTGCTCAGCCCGGCGCGTCGTGAAGCCTCTCCGCGGGGTGCCGCGCTGCTGCATGCCGCGGCTGTGCCGGACCGCGCCCTGCCGCCGCGCGAGCGGGCCCTCGACGCGCAGGCGCGCGCGCGGATGCGGTGCTGCTTGTGTTTACACTGGGCGCGCTGCGCGCGGAGACCATGCCGGCCGTGCTGCGCGCGGCGTTTGCGGCGCTGCGGCCGGGCGGCGTGCTGTGCTTCCGCGACCACGGCCTGTACGACATCACCCAGCTGCGGCGCGTTTGCCCAGCGCGGCACACGCGCACTCCCTGCATGGCCATGACATGCGGCAGCTGTGTTGGTAAGGCAGGGTCATCATGTCGGCATGCAAAAGCCTTTTTCCACTCGCCCGCCTCGCCTGTGCTGCAAGGATGCGTGCGCATGCGCAGGCCTGCTCCTGCGCGATCTGCATGATGCGCCTTTGCCGAGGACGCTCTGTGCAGGTGTGTGATCAGCTCAGGCAGGTCTGGGTCCAGGGCTGTCTGTATCAGGTCTAAGGAGCACTACCCAGGGCACCACTCATGGCACTATCCACCACGTGCAGGATGCCGCCCGCGCAGCGCCTGGCGCCCAACCTGTGCCGGCGCCAGGACGGCACCACGGCGTACTTCTTCACGCCCGCCCAGCTGTCCCGCCAGTGCGAGGCCGCCGGGTTCGCGGCGCGCGAGTGCGACTGGGCCTGCACGCGGCTGGTGAACCGCAGGCGGGGTGTAACCATGCGGCGCGTGTTTGTGCACGGCCTGTTCCAGCGGCCAGCGGCCGCTGGAACAGCACGCAGCGCTCCTAGCACCGATCCGTTGTGTGACAAGTGGCGGCCGCCAGACCGCGAATAATGATGTTGGGACGCACACGTGTCTGAGCACGTAGCCTGTCTGTACCAGCTAGACTGCATTGCGAAGTGAAATTTGTATTCATAATAGGGAGTTGAAAACGGGCTTTTCCTATGTCACGGCGGTTACATCCAGCACTTTCGACGGCAGCGACAATGCATACAGTCCCAGTTGAGCTATTGCATGGTTGACGACAAGTGTCAAGAAGGTCTCTCCAGCATACAAGCACCTTGCGAAGACGCTGATCAGTGCGCAGTAACCCCTCACATACAAGATGTCCAACGCTTGCGGCTTGTGCAGTGACTGGTCACTAACACGCCATACGCAGCAGGTTCAACCCCGAAGAAGAGCGCCTCAGAGCGCGGTTGGCAGAACTGTGTAGAGCCCAGGCTGTGCGGGATGAGGCACGGCGCCAGATGGAGGCCCTGCAAGCCTTTCAGGTGACTCTTAGCACTGCTTGGCATGTGTAAATACTCTACCGGTCAGCTGTGTCCGCAACATTGGCGTCCAATGCAGGCAAAGCAAGTGCGCAAGCCGGCGGAGGATGGAGCCAGGCAGTGGCAGGGCTGCTGTTCTTGCGCAAGGTGCGCGCTGCTCTTGGCTAGGTGAGGCTGGCCAGATGGTGACCTACAGTTGGGCAAGGAAACTGCCAAGGAGAACAGTCCACCTTGGAGCATAAACAGCTAGCCTGTTCCTGCAGGGAGGAAGAGAGTGGTGAGGGCGGGCAGCTCCGACTGGCCCAAGAGCAGGCAGAGGCCTGGAGGAGGCACGAGCGCAGGCGCGCCCAAGCCAGGCTGCGTGAAGGCCCGACGCGGGGAGCTGCATGATCCTCACTCTAAACCTCACATGATTACATGCACAGGCAGGTAAAAGTGTCTCAGGTGATGTCCGTCATGAGAAATGACTGCACAGCATTGGCTTCAGACATGCCCGGGGCTTCCTATATACTGCATTTCAACCTCGCCCCATGCTCAGGTGGGATGCGCTGGAGGCGCGGCCTGCAGTACATGCACTGCACGCCGCTGACATACCCTGGCCACCGTCCATCCCGCCCGGGTTCGGCCTGCTGGCGGCCATGGCTGCTGTCGAGACAAGTGTGTTCACCCCTCCCCCATTCCTTGGTCCAGGCCCCCCTCCAGTCTTGTCGGTGCTTGGCCGTCCTTGCTTGTCATGGGCAAGTCCCAGGCCGGGCGTCATGTCCGTGCGTTGGCCGCAGCATGCCCCCGCTGCCGTTCTTTATGCCCACGCGTGGCTACTTGGCACATACACGTCTGGGCTGTCTGCGGCAGGGCCGCAGGCGCGCGGGGGCAACTGTGCGCTGGGTCCAGGCTTAAAAGCCCACGATCCTGACCCTGCCGCGCTGCGGCGCGCATTCCGCCGGGCGGCGCTGCGCTGGCACCCCGACCGCTTTGCACGGCGAATGATTCCGGGCCTGCCGGAGCGCGAGCGCGCGGACATGAGCGCGCGCGTCGCGGGACTCGCGCAGCAGGTATCTTGGGAACCTGAGCTTGCCTGGAAACATTCTGTTGGCCTTCTGTCAGGTAGGTGTGATAGACACAAAGTCGGGACGCGTTCTGCTTGACACGCAAACAGGGCCGGCAGCTTCTCTTACACATGACGAGGCTCGGCAGGTGATCGCTGAGTGGACGTTGCTGACTTCGGAGGAGGGGGCGACTGCGTGACACACCAAGGGCCCTGTAGAAGTACACCACGAAGGTTGCACGGTGGCTCCCAGCAGGCCCGCAGGACAGCATGCAGTGTCGCAATCGCTGCACCTCAGCTCACACTCCAACTCAGTTGCGCAATCGCAATGCAGCACGGCCCAAGAATATCAAAAAGAGACACACACAAGCGGTGTTCCCAATGCAGCGTCAAAACCTGCCAGTCGGCACCAGCATGCAGTGGTCCTTTGCCTCTGGCGTACCCGTGACGACCATGCGCCAGCCCAGCCTCTTGGCGCGCGCTGCCTGCTGGCAGTCGGTGCAGAGATGATGCGGCGCTCCGGGCTACAGCCCTTCGGCGCCCTCCGCGGCGCGGCCATGCGCTGCGGCCAGGTCCCAGAGGTGCCCCAGGCTGCGCGACTCCAGCAGCTTCCGGCCGGCGGCCTCGCTGTGCACGACCTCCAGCTCGAACGTCTGGAACGCGCGCTCGCGCACCACGCCGTCCCACACCAGCTCGCAGCCGGGCGCCTCCGGCGCGCCTGCGCGCGCGCGAGGCGCGCTGTGGGCCCGCACGCACGCGACGAGTGCGGCGCGCGCCTCGCGCCGTCCCACACTCGCCCGCGGCCAGGCGCATCTGGCTCGCGCGCGCGGCGCACATGTCGGGTGCATACAGATGAACGTAAGAGCGAACGCATCGTGTCATCGCGCCCACCCTCACCTAAGGTGACGCCGTCCCCGGTACAGCTCCAAAGGCAAGGCAGTAGGACCACCCAACCTGGTGAATCCACAGGGGGCGCCCACAACACGGCAGAGCGCAGCGGCGAGGGCCGGGGGGGATACCAGGCGCGCCAGCGGCGTCCGCGTCGTCCTCGCGGCCGGCGGCCCAGGCGATGCGGTGCAGCAGCAGCTTGGCGTACTTCTTCTGCGCCTTGGCGCCGCCCTCTGCCACAACCACGGCCATGCCGTCGCTGGCCACGGCGATGCCTGTCAGGTGCAGCTCCTGCGCGCCGGCGACAGCAGTCCTCAGCCACTGCAGTGCCTGCCAGGCGCGGCTCCCTGCGAGTGGGGAAGATGGCACTCTGCCACCGCGCCGCCTGTCAGCTGCAGCCCCTGCGAGCGCGGAAAGATGGCGCTCTGCGTGCCCCCCTTTGAAACCATCAGCGCTTGCGGCCGCGCGCAGCCACGGCGCAGCATGCTGCAGGGCTGGGCGCTGCTTCAGATGCGCCCAGCACTCGCCATGACGTGGGACACCCTTTAGCCCCGCACCCTCGTAATGAAGAGCCGGCAAGATGCGCCAACCCCCTGCCACGAACAGGCCGCAGTCCCCCGCCGGACGGGCTCCAGCGGGGTCGCGACGCAGCGCAATGCGCGGGCCGAAAGCTGAAGGTGGGGTTCCGCCAAGCCGGCGCGCAGCGCGCGGGCCGGCGCACCACGGCGTTCACGCGGACTTTGAAGCGGTGCTGCGTGTTGGCCAGCGAGGCGATGCGGTAGCACGTCACCGGGCAGGCCTCGCCCTCGGCCGCCGCGCCGACCAGCTTGCGCGTCTTCTTCTCCTTGCGCTCCGCCGGCGTCAGCATGCGCGCCAGGTTGCGGTCGTCGTGCGCCTGCCGCGCGCCGCGCCGCCGCATAAGCCAGCCGCCCCAGGTGCCTGGGGAGCGACCAGGTCAGCCGCTTGGGTTGGCCAGGCCCTTGGCCGGCGCCATTTGGCCAGCGCTGGAGCGCAAGGAAAACACATCTATTTGGCACCGCCAGCATAGACAGCACAGCAGCATCGCGGGCCGACCATACACGGCAGCACTTTGCCTGTGGGGCATCATAGACTGCCGTCACCAGTGCACGTGACTTCGGTGGCTGGCAGAGGAATGCGTGCTGGGGGCCGAGCGGGAGCGCGCCTGCTGGCGCTCGGCCATCTCCGACCGGACCTGCGCCTCAATGGCGGTCGGGTCGGCGACCGCCTGCTCGCCCAGCACGCGCATGAGGTTGCCGATCTTGACCTTGGGCGGCGGCGGCTCCAGCAGGCCCTGGCGGATGAGCTCCTGCTTCTCCTTCTCGCGCTCCACGCGCCGCTGCGTGCGCAGCTTCTTGCGCTCCTGCGGCGCGCCGCGCGCGCGCCTCAGCAGGGGCCTTGCCAGCACTATGGGCCGCGATGGACTGCAGGTGTGACCGACGAGCCTGTGCATTTTGTATGCACCGCCGCTGGCAGATATGTGTGCAGGGCTGCTGGGCAGCAGCTGACACAGCAGCCCCAGTGCGGTTGCCTGCAAGCACCTCAACCACATGACGAGCCGCTCTGCACTGAAGCTGTGAGGACATGTGTTACACAGATGGCACGGGCAAATTCGTGCCAGAGGGCGCGACACGAATTTCACCGAAACATGCAACGCCGAGCCAGGGCGGTCACCTTGGCGGTCAGCATGAGCGGCATCGGCGCAGGCGGCGGCCCCTCCGCGGGCGGCTCGATGGGCACCGGGTGCTCCACGTAGACCGTGATCTTTGCCTCGTTCACGTTGCCGGCGATGCTGCCGGCCGCCCCCTCATAGGCTGCGGGGTCCAGCAGCAGGCGCGCATCCCACCACTCCACCGCCGGCAGCGGCGGCGCGGGCGTGCGCTCTGGCGCGGCGCCCGCCGCGTCGGCCTCGACGGCGTCGGCGTAGGGCTTACGCTCGCCGAGCGGGATGGCGTTGGCGTCGCCGGCGCCCACGGCGGCGGCCGCGCGCGCGGCGCGCTTGTCGGCCTCCGCGCGCGCGCGCTGCGCGGCAAACGCCTCCTCGCCGAACTCGGCCTGCGCGCGCGCGCGGGCTGCGTCACCCCGCGTCAGCACCCTCGCCAGAGACACGAGCGCCGCTGCACGGTGAGGGTATCCTTGACAGGTGTGTGCCTGTGCCGTTGCCAGCCTCAGCCTGCAAGCAATAGCAAGCAGCTCTGTCGCCCGCACTTATATACACGGCCCGACCACACAAGCACCGTGCAGCCAAGTTAAAAGGCGCGACAGCCAAGCTGATGCAGCACTCTGCCACGGTGACACGCGAGTGCACCCGTCCCAGCAGAGCATCCTGCCAGAGACCCACAGGCGTGCCAGTTTTGCTTCCAAGCCTGATGGCACAACGCAGTAATCTTCCAAACGGGGAAATTGGCAAAACATCCAAGGGTTCACTTCGTGCTCTGCGGCGGGTGCGGACCTTGAGCCGCTGCGTCTCGGCCAGCTTCTGGAAGCGGCCCTCCTGCACAAAGTCAAAGCCGGCCTTCTTCCGGCGCTCCAGCTTGCGGAGGCTGCGCGAGCCCAGCTCCGGGTCGAAGAAGCTGCGCGCGCGGGCGCCCCCATTAATTCACGCGCGAATTTCTGGAGCTGGGGTGTTGCGCACTGCTACTGCAGACCATGTCAGCCAGGGTATCATTGCATGTCGTGGCAGCACAGCAGCATGCGCCATCCACTGCAACCCATCGGCAGCACAGACCCGCGCCCTGTCGTCGCGGCGCGCGCGCTCGGCCAGCAGGCGGGCACGTTTCTGACAGGCCGAGCGCGGGGCGCACTCCTCGGCGGACGGGCCCGCCGGCTCGGGCGCGGGCTCGGGCGGCGGCGCGCGCAGCCGCACTTCTTCCTTCTGGTTGACCTGCGACACATGTTGCACGTCAGTTCGGCGCCGATGTGCCTTCCTCAGCTGCTGAGAGGAACCACACACAGCTGCGCCGACGGACGCTGCGCTTGTCACGCATTCCCAGTCAGCAGCTCCGAGGCCCGGCCACACGACGCAGCTCCGGCATATGCGCACACGCGTCACGTCGCTACTCACACACGCAGCGTGGGAACTGCTGCGCGGCAGCCGTGTGACTGCAGCGGCGGCGGCGCGCCTTGAGCGTGGACGCGTGCCGCGGCTCCACCGCGCGCGATACGACGCGGCCCTGCTCGTCAACCTCGCGCCCCTGCTCGTCCAGGCGCAGCGGCGCCGGGCGGAACGTCTTGGGCTTCGCCGCCGCCGGCCCCGGCAGCCCCGGCATGCCGGGCAGCCCGGGCAGCACGGGCACGCCGCCCAGGCCCGGCAGCGCCGGGCGCGCAGAGAAGTTCTGCGTCAGCGCGGCCGCCGCCTGCTGCGCCGCGGCCAGCACGGCCGGCTGCGAGAGCGCGGCGGGCGCTGCGGGCGCCGCACTCTGCGCGGCCAGAACCTCGTCACGCCCGACCGGGCGCGGCGCCCGTGCGCGGCAAGGTGCTCAGACATGCTACTGAAGTTTTGCGGACCAGCTGCACCTCCCTGGAAGCCAAGCGAGCACAGCGCTAGGAACAACGGAACTGACAAGCCCACAGAGCCAGGCAGGCAGGCCGCCTTGCGGCAGCAGCTCGTCTGCGTGTGCTCGGGTCCTGGATTAGCGTCCCCATCCAGCAAAGGGTACAGGTGCTCTTTTCCTTCAGTGAGTTCTAACAGCGACAGCAACAGGCTCCTGGCCGTCAAAGAGCCGGCGGGGCGCCGCGCGAGCGTGTCCGCGCCTTTGCCTTCTCTGCCTGCAGCCGCTCCAGCTGCGCCTTCAGGCGCGGCCCCTCCAGCGCGGCCTTGACCTTTGCCAGCTTGGCCTGGATTTCGGCAAGGTTGGCCTTTGGCGCAGGCGCGCCAGCCGGCGCCGGCGCTGGCTGCGCAGAGCCATTGGTGTCGTGTCGTGCGCGCTTCGCATCGGGCTGCTCCGCGCCCGGCGCCCCGGGGCGCTTCTCGGACATTGGGAGTGGCGTGTGATGGCTTTACTTTTCTCAGGGGCAGCAGGTGCGCGTGGCCATGAGCTTCCAAAACAACGCGGGCTCTTCTTCAGTTAGAAAGGGACTACGGCGTATGGTCTACACGTCGCTTTGGTGGGCGCTTTGTGGCAGGCCACCGTCAACCAGTCTAGACTATTTTTTGCCTTGTGTAGGTCTTAACTTTTGAACCCAATGGACGCCGCTTAGGGACGCAATTGCTCGTCATGTGCTGCGCATGCTCTAGCGCATCACAAGAGCTCAAGCAGTCTCTCCCGGACGGCCAGAAGCTGCCTGTGCTGCGTTGAGCAGCATCGCTGCGGCAGCCGTCTCTGCATGGGCTGCGCCTAGCTCGGCTGTCCTGCGCGCCGTTGCAGCTGCTTCCTTGAGTGGTGCCCACGCACAACGTCGGCATGCATGAGTCATGATCATCCTAGCTTATGGCAACGGCTAGCATGACCGCAGCATGCCTCGAAAATTTACATGCTACAGCACCAGTTGCCTTTTTTGCGCAACTGTGATTCGCTGCATTGCAAATGGCTTTGACCGCACGGCAAACATGACACTTTGCATGAGAACGGCCATGCGTGCCCCTCGCTGGGTGCATTAATGCCCCCCCTTCCCCCCCCCCAAGCCGTTGAGAAGAAGGCAAAAACAGCAACTGCATGGCAGGGCTGCAGGGACGGCGGCACCCTGCATGCAGGTGCGAAGGCGCGCCTGATGGACAGGCATGCAGCGCAAGCCCGGCAGCGTGCGCAGCTGTGCCGCGCGCGAGCAGCACGCCTGCCAGCGCTGCCAGCGCCGCCGCAGTGGGCAGCGAGTCCGCCCCAGCCAAGCGCTCGCATGCCGCCAGGCTCGCGCGCGCTTGTGCCTCCGCCTCATCTGGCCTGTACGCGTAACAGGGGTGACGATCTGCAAGCGCATGCAGTGCTCAGGCCCGCGTTGACAACACAGGCAGCCCAGCCAGGGCTGTTGCCAGAGGGCGCAATTGTACATTACTCAAAGGCTCGTGCTTGGAATCTGGCTTCCATTTACTTCTTTGCATGGCAGATGAAACATCAGTCATTTTAACTGGACTCGCGTGAACAGCATGCCTCAGACAGCATGCTGCCTCCTGTGCAGGACGTGAAGCCCGTGCACATCATGAGCAGAGCATGCCGTGCAGCTTGCCACACGAGGTCCATGCACTGACAACACCATTCCCTTTGGCCCTGCACTTTGGCCTTGGACGGTGAATGGTAGAGGGCCCAGCGCACCGCCCTAGGTCGCACAGAACCTGGGCCAGCAGGCAGCGCGCAGACGCGGACGGCAGCGACTCGGCGCCCCCCTCCGTCGCCGCCAGCCTAACAGAGAGCGCACGGCGGCACACCACCTCTGCTGCCTGCAGCGACTTGGCGCCGCACGCGACGGCTGCCTGCACGCACGGCACTCGCCATGGATGTACGGTGACAATTGATCCAAGCGCATGCGGCTGCAGTTGAAGCGCCTTGCTTGCGCGCCTGCAGGAGCAGCGCGGATGCCACGTTGGGGTCGCCTGCGCCCAGCGCTGCGGCCAGGGCATCTGACGCGCGCGCACACAACGGCAGCGCCTCGGCGTGCCTGCAGTGCGCGCAGCCTGTGGCAACCGAGCCGCACGGCTAGCCCTACCTGGCTGCCGCCTCCCGTGCGCGCAATGGGAGAACCCTGCTCAGCCCGCGCGGCCCGCACCTGCCCAGGTCGGCCAGGATCTCCGCGACTGCCAGCAGGGCGGCCGCCGCGGCCGGGCTGGCGACGCCCGCCGCGCCCTCCTGCGCCGCGGCCGCCAGCCGCGCCACGGCTAGCGCCTCCGCACCGCGGCCCGCGGCGCGCAGCAGCGCAGCGAGCGCCGCGTAGCTGCCCGCAACCTGGGCGCGCGTGCGCGCGGGTGGCGCGCGGGAGGCGCGCATGCGGCGCGGCCCACGGCAAATCTGGGTGCGTGGCCTGTCATGGGGGCGTGTGGGCTGAGGCATGGGCTGGGCTGCAGGGGCACTGCACGCACGTGCACACTGGCCAGCTCGTCTGGCACTGGCTTACTCGTGCCGGGATGTGAGCGGGGCACACAGGCAGTGCGACATTTTGGTGCCAGCGAGGGCGCGCTCCATACTGGGAAACTTCACTCTGGTTCTACCACATCCTGGTGACACAGGCGCAAGCGCACCAGCGGGTGGTCCGGGCCGAGGGCATCCTCGCGGATTGTTAGCGCGCGGCGCAGCAGCGCCTCGGCTTCAGTTGTCTGCCCGCGCGCGCGCCGCAGCTGCGCAAAGTTCATCAGCGAGAGCGCCACCTGCGCGCGGGCGCGCGCGCGCTGCAGGCGCGCCGCATGCGCGCGCACGCGCGGCGCGCCTCGGCGCACCTGACGCGGTGCGCCGCCGCAGGGACCGCGTGGCGAGCAGCCCGTGCTGCCGACATGTCGAGTGCATGCATGCATTTGCAAGGACATGCTGGCGTGCTGGGGGCCAGAGCCGCGCCTGCGGGTGCGCGGCGCCCAGGCTGCGCTCATTGATGGCGATGCAGCGCGCGTACAGGCTCTCTGCTTCGTCCAGCTGCACAGGGCATCAGCATCGTGTTTATGGTACAGAACCCAGCGCCACGCATGACAGCGCCTGGCTGGGACGCACATTGGGGGAGGTGCGCGGCCATGACGGGGCTGCGCTCCTTCCACCAAACTGCCTAGTCACTTGTCCGTGAGCGCTTGGCAGGTTCGTGCCTCACTGTTCGCTTGGCTACTTTGTGTCGCACTGTTTGAGCTGTGGCCGCTGCAAGGGCCGCACTGGCAAGTGAGAGAAGGTTCAGAGGGTGGGCAGGGCGCGCTGCCTTGTCCACTGCGCGCAGCAGGACGGCCAGGTTGTTCAGCGCGGATGCGACCTCCGGGTGCTCGGGGCCCAGGGCGCGCTCGCGCATGTCCAGCACCTGACGCGCGCCGCAGACTTTTTTTGCAAGAATTTCCATGCGGCAGCAAGAGCGCGGTTGTAAGCTTGCATTCACGCACTTGCATGCGTACGTTGCGTGAAAGGAAGCACAGATTGTCCCTGGCACGGCGTGTTGCTGTGCTACATGTGTGCATGTGCAGTCCTTGCAATTTTATTTGTGAGGCGGCACACATGCCTCGCTCTGAACAGTGTGCAAGCCATTGCTGCTCCAATGTCACGGCAAAAGCGTGTCCTACTTGCTATGGTCTCTTTGCGCAGAAGCGCGTCTGTGTGCACTGCCTCGCACCAGGCGGTAAACAGTCTCGGCGTCAGCGGTGCGCCCCATGGCCTTCAGCAGCCCAGCCGTGGCTCCCAGAGTCGAGGCCACATCCGGGTGCTGCTGCCCCAGGCGGGCCACCTGCCGCATGTACAGAAAAGCTCTCCGTTCGGGCACTCAATAGGCTCCCTGTGATCGTGACTTGCCTAGCTCAGTAAGTTAGCTTCATTTGGACAAAGCCTGGTAATCTGGGTTTCTCAAGCCCACGAGCTGCATGCCTGAGTTTCGTATGCGCGCGCGTACATGTCCTGCGCCTCCTCCAGCCGCCCCATGCGGTAGTGCATCACCGCCAGCGCTGCCGTCCCGCGAAGCACGATCAGTGGCGCAAGCTTGGCAATCTGGTCATTGGATTTGACACAGCATGCGCGTGCTTATGGCATGCCTGTCATACGCTGCATCAGCAAAGTGAACTCATACAGCTGTCAGGAGGAATGCCCCTTGCGCTCAGCTTTGACCCGTCACGATGACAAGTAGACGCCTCCCCTGCTAGCGTGCATGCGCGCACAACCGCGCATGCTGGCGAGCCGCACCATTGCACACATGCGCGATATTGGGATGGCTGCCGGGCCCCGGTGCGGCCTCGAGCGCAACCAGCGCTTCGGCAAGCGGCGCGGCCGCCTCAGCCCAGCGCCCCGACTCGCCCAGGGCCTCGCCCAGGCGCCAGCGCGCAAGCGCGGCCGCCTGTGCATCCCCTGCCGCTTCTGCCATATCCACGACTGCCTGCACTCCCGGGCAGGAGCGCCTCAGTCCCTGCACATGGCAGCACGTGGCCAAACGCGCTCTCAATCCTCTGTCTGAATAGGCGAGCCTCTGCCCAGCTCAAAGACAATGCTGCGCGATCCACAAAACAGCGTCCAGACAAACAGGCAGCTTCCTGGACACAAGGCACGGCGGAAAGCACAAGCGGATGCAAGACTGGCAATTCAATAATATACAGTGCAGCGTCACAGACCTATGCCATCAGCCCACACACATCAGCCCAAACGCGCCGCGCCTCGCAGAAGGCCTGGCGCAGGCCGGCGTCCATGCGCGGCGCGAGCAGCGGCAGCGCCTGCCCTGCCAGCGCGGCGTACGCACCCAGCGTCTGGGGAGGCGCAGCGCCCTGGAACCACACGTGTGCGATCCTGCTCAGTCCAGCGCCGCGCGCATGGCACGCTTGTGCTGCGTGTTTATTTGACGCCATCCTACGGGTTCGCTCTGCCTCTGTGCGAGGAGAAGCTGATGAGCACAGGACGCACAATGCTGCGGTTTGAAGTTGTTGGATGGCTACTGTGCGTCATTTAGTAACATTGAGTACTCAAGCAGCGTCATACAAACAAGGAGCGTGGACATGCTTGCAACACGCTGGAAGCATGATATTGCTTGTCGTGCTGTGAACCTATCCCCCGCCCACACACGGCACATAGTGAGCAGCCGACATGCACAGCTCACCTCCACCGCCCACTCCACCGCCAGCGCCACGCCTGCGGCAGACCGGTCCAGCAGGCGGGCGGCGGCCGCGCCGTGTTGCGCCGCGTGTAGCGCAGCTGCCCAGCAGGCCATGCCCGTGTAGTGCTCCACCAGTGTCGCCCTGCATCATGGGACGCGCATGAGCGGCAGCTATAGTTTGTCTCTGTGCGGCAAGGCTGCATTGCATGCATGCGCCTCACCTCACTAGATACAGAGAGTCGTTATCAGGTGCCGAGCCTGCACATCTGGCAGCAAAGGTGCAAAGGGCATGCATACCTTGCACACGCCGCACATTATCAGTACTCTGACACGCCCAGTTCTACAAGCGGATGCATACCTTGCCGGATGCGGGACTTGCGCTCTGATACCATGCATGCACAGCACCACATGCCCTGGATCCCAATCAATTGGCACGCAGGGGAGCAGGGCGTGCCTGGCAGCGCACTGCCGCAGGCCCAGCTCGGCAGAGAGCGCGGCGGCAGTGTCCCGCACGGGGTCGTGCATGCGCCATATGTCCTCCTGCACATCCACTGCCTGCCCACACACCTCTTTTCGGAGATGCTGTTCTGCATGCGCTCCAGTCCACTCCTCCTTGACACCCATGCACTCATGCACCCTGCAATGAGCCCTGCAGTCTCATTGCTATGCAAAGCTGCTCAGGTCTGCAGTCCACAGCATGTGAGCTTAGCATCCTGCCCGGCAAATGCTGTCATTGCGGTCAGTGTGGCAATAAGCTGCTGTCCATCCAACCTTTCCCTGCCTCAGCGCTCAGAGCGCGCCTGCATCAGGCCAGCAGCAGCCAGGGCGCGGCAGGCCGCGCGTGCACATGCGTGTCCCGCCTCGCCAAAGCCCAGCACAGCTGCCACGGCCGATGCCGGGAATGCGGTCGCCGGCAGGAGTGCCAGCTGCAGGAGCTGGTGCAAGAGCGCTTCGCTCAGCGCGGCCAGCGCGGCGCGTACGCACCTGGCACTGGCACTTATCACTGCAGGTGAGCCTGCGAGCTCACTGATTGAGCTAGTGTTAGGTGCTTACTATTATGTGCACAATGCAGCAGCTCAACTGCTTGCATATTCTCATTCGCTACCGTAGCAGCACGCGTCGGCTGCATCTGTGCTTGTGATTCTGGGCAGAGCATACAGTTATCCATGACCGCAAGATCAGGCCTGTAGTAGATAACATGCTGAGCACAGCGGCGCACATGTCCAGGGATGCTGGTTTGCTGAGCATGCTTTGGTAGCGGACGGTAGTTCCCTGCCCTGCTCCGCCGCCAGCTGCTTTGGAAGCACCAGCAGACGCACTGCTGGCGTTCCCAGACGCAGAGGAGGTGCGCTCTGCGTTGCGTGCTAAGATTCCGGCCACTAGGTGCAGCTTCAGCGGGACGCCGGCAGCCCATGCGGCGGCGTCCAGCACGTCTTGCTCAGGTGCCTGCCAGTGGCGCACTCTGTGGCCTCGCAGTGTCTTAACGTTGTGCCATGGCTCCACACATGTATCTCAATCTGATTGCAGGCACTCAGGCCGCATATGTGCACAGTGCACACGCACGTACGCATGTGCCAGCTGCACTGCCAGCCACATATACCGACCCATGCTGCCAGGCATGCCACCTGCAATCAGGCGGCTAGTCCTTTGTACATGTGAAGCAGCGCAAGATGCAATGATTGCCGTGATGCAGGTTAGTGGGGAAGGGGCGCTGGCCTCTGAGGCGAGGTGGCGCAGGAGAAGCAAAGCGTCAGACAGCGGCAGTGGCGCCACGGTAAACTCCGTTGTTGTGGCATGCAAGACATCCAGCGGTGAGTCAGTTACCACCAGGACCTGCAGGAGTGGAGCAACCTGCACGCTCTTACCAAAGTAGTTCAGCACGCCGCTTACTTGAGACAATTAATTGCACTCAGAGACAATAAATTGCACTCAGCCTGGTTCCAGCAAAAGCACAGCAGAAGCTGATGGCTGCTGAAGTGCCTCATGCACTGCAATCCGTGCATGACGTGCAGCTGTCATGAGACCTCGGACAAACCAGTATACGTGCGCAGCATGTGCTGCAGCTCAAGGATGCATAAGGTCGCTAGGGTGTTGACAGACAGGCGCAGGACCAGGCCAAATGGCAAGCATTACCCTCCTCATTGGGCATGTGCTGGCTTGTTTGCGATCTCCCATCAAGTCTTGCTTCTCAGTACCCAAGACAGCGTGCGACGCGCCTTGAGCATGCGCTGCAGCAGGGTGCAGATGTGTGCCTTGACGGCTGCAGGCGCGCTGGCAGGTAGGCGTAGGATGAGACCGAGCGGCGCGCTGGCGCTGCGCGCCAGCCAGGCCAGCAACAGTGCCGCATCAGGCGAGCTGCTAGGCACCCCCATGCCAGCCATGAGCCTGCATGCCAGCACGGGCCGTCGTCAACAGTTTCTGAAGGTATGTATGCCTGTACATGATATCAGTTGTGCACTAGTATCATTGGCATGCTATCATGGTACGAGGGTGAAATGGGTCGTAGGTGTAGCAGACTGCTGCCTACATGACAATAGATCCTGCGTGGACATACACTGTGGCATGCTGTACGCAATGTTTCACACCTTGCCAACATGCGCTGTGATTTTGACACAGCACTGCAGCCGACCATCCCCAAAACGTGGTCCAGCACATGCCGCACATGCACATGCCTGCTACAATGCAACTCATGGCTGCCAATTACCGGCCATATGCGGCATCGGCCTACAGCCGTGCGGTCTCTGGGCTGCAAGGGTCAGGCCACTGAACTGATATGCCGCCTCAGCAGGTAGCGCGCAGGCGGCCATGTCTGCGTAGTGCGCGCTTGCCCACTCCCCTTGCGCCACAAGCTGCCGGGCCATGGCAAGCGCCGCGGTTGTCTTCCCTGCGCAGCATGCAAAATTACTGAGCGGATGAGCATAATCCTTGACTTACTAAGGGGTTCTGGACCTATGCGGCCTGCCGAGTGCTTGCCAGGTATGAAGCGTTCCAGCCCGTCTATTAAGTCACCAGATTGCTCGACCATTGCATGTGCCATGCCATAGACGATCATTGTCCTACGCGCGAGCGCACCTATTCCTGGCGGTCCTGTGATGCTGATCAGCTGCAGGGGGTCTTCTGCTGCCGCCAGCACGGCTGCCAGCTGCTCCGCGACGGCCTCCAACCCAGCCGCATGCGCAAGTGGTGCATGCAGGCTCGGCATGGACGCCGCAACTGCACCCTGTACTGCCTTCTTGCGTGCCGAGCGCCTGGCACACGCAATGGTGCAGACTCACGTGTTTGCAGGGCCTCATGGAAAATGCCAGGCACACGCTTGCGCCTCCTCTTTTCGTCATGAGCTTGACCACTGACGGGGCGTGCTACTTTGAGCAATATCAAAAGGCGTGGTTGTTTGTTCAGAGAGGGTGCCGGCGACCGGCGCATCAGCGGGGGACAGCATGCATGCGACCGAGGATTCAGTTCAGCAAAAAAATACTGTGCTGTCAGCAAAACCATACAAAGAGAGCGAAATGAAGGAGATAAAGGAAGATGTCCTTGCTGAACGGCCGTGCATAAGCGCTTGGGTGCACCGGCCGCGCGTACGGATGCGCTCGGCGACAGCAAGAATTGCCGCGCACACGCTGGCAACTGGCGTGCCAGGAGGGAAGGCGTGGTCGACCTCTGCGGTACTCAGCCGGTGCGGGTTGCCTCGCGACAGCGCTGCCTGCATCATCATGCCCATCCAACCTCATATCACAGCAGTGGACCAAGCGTGAAAAAGGAGCCTGCACACCTGTACTGCATGGTTTGTGTGCAAGGACTCGAATAGCATGCTAGCAGCCTCAAGCCAGTGTGCGATATGCCAACCTTATGATATCTATGTGCTTGTCCTGGTGTGACACGCAGCACAAACCAGTTGTTCTTTGGCAGATCTGCTCCGACCCCGCACTTACGTGCCACTGTGCCCGTGCCTGCAGGACATCACGAGCCGACTGGGACAGGAACATGACGTTGAGCTCAGCAGCCGCGTTCCTGCATGCACGTTAATGACACATTTATGAAGCCAGCTGCAACCATACTGCATCCGTTCATGCTTTCACTTAGGAGCTTCAGCATAGGCAACTGACACCCGAACAACATGCAATGTGTCCATGGTGACTTTCCCAAGCGTACGTGCCCAGGTCGCGGGGGAAGCTGGCCCAGAAGTCCAGCCAGGGCACGTCCTCGCGCGGCCCAAACGCACTGTGCCAGAAGTCGCGCATGCCTGTGCGTATGTGCGCTCTCAGCATCAGAGCCCTCAATCAAGCTACAGTAGTGTTGACCGCCATGTAGCCTCTTTCAGCCGTGACGCTGCATGTGCATGCTCCCCGTGCACTGCATGTCTGATCGGCTACGCACGAACTAGTGGCCTCTGGCTGTGGCTGTGATAAGACACTTGCGGCACCCTCTCTTGGGCAACCCGCCTCGCAGCTCTCGCAAGCTTTGTGTTGTGCCCTTGTCCTACGCTCGCACTACCAGCTCAACGGTGGGATCTGCACAGCCTGACGCGGTCAGTAATCTTGGGGTTGCAGCCCGCCTGCATGGCTGATGACGTGGTGAGCGCCATCCAGCTGCGAGGCCTGCCACCAGGCCGCCTCTGCGCCCAGCTCAGCCGCCAGGTTTGCAGGCGTCTGTGCCTGTGCAAGCACGTGAAGCGCACTTGCTGGCTCGGGCAGCGCTGCCAGCAGCTGCGCCACGTGCCATATCACGGCCACTCAGGCACTGCCTGGCAGCGTGCCTCTCCCTCATACTGCATCAGGCAAGCTCTGTTGCCAAGGGAACTAGGGCGGCCATCCCATGGACCGTTGCAGAACCCACTCCGGAGCCTGCACACTTGGCTGCAAGTGCTGCTAGCCTGGCTGGTCACCAGGCGAGATTGCTGTGTCTGCCTGTTGGCGCACGTGCCACACTTGCTGCTCAACACTACTGTTGAGCCGGCGCCCCAGGAGGCCGGGCGCTCACCAGCGCAAGGTTGTCGGCGGCCAGGCACTTGAGCTGGCAGTCTCGCGGTGCAGTGGTCATCTGACTGTCCCTGTCATTAATTACTTTGTACTACGGACGGCGGGCATCCTGGTGTGGTGTCAACGCAGACATGTCGGAGGTCGACTGCAGCATTGTACCAATGCTGTATGGTATCATCAGCCTGTGGCAAGTGGCGAAGGACAGTTTATGGATCTTGTCGGCAGTGCAGTGCGTTACCATGTTATCGATATAAAACTTTCTTGTAGTAGGGCGTATGGCGGTAGCGTGTATCTGAGATACATGCTACAGAGTTTGCCTGGAGCTAGCGCGGCGCGTGCGAGGCGCGCAGAGGTGGTGACAGCTGCCGACAGCTGAGGTGCACTTTTTGAACATTGGCTCGAGCACTGAGGCCCCAGAAGTGCTCAGAACCAGAAGTTAACAGAAATGGCTGTTGTCAGCGAGCGCACATAGTGCCATGTCTTGACAGGGATAAACAGGAGCTCGCCAGGCTGCAGCACCGCCTCAGTGTACACCGCCCTGGCGAAGTCTGGGAAGCGGGCCAGGTCTGGCGCGGCAACATCAATCGGCGACGTATTGCGCTGCGCCGTCAGCCGCGCGGCCTGCACGCCGCTCATACTGCCAGCATTTGCAGGCGCGTCTCCCACGTACAGCCGCGCTGTCTGGTCGGGCGCATACAGGCGCACGTACTTGTAACCAGCAACCTGTGAGTGTCGCCGCAGCAGGTGCCCATGTTACTTTCCAGTTCTTTGGTCACGATTGAATAGAAAGCGTACTACCAAGTTCGCTGACTATCTGTAGGTCACGGGTTCACTGCTGAGTCCACGCTTTATGTGCAGCACTCGCACCTCGAGTAACAAGCAAATGGTCATGCAGGCAGCAGGCAAGCAGACCACCACTGATGCAGCTATTACGCTCATACAGTGTGCACTCCGCTCCGCTCTTACTCAAAAAGGTCCATGCCCATGTCTCAAGCCTCGTGCTGGGAGTCGCACACCTGCGCCAGTAGGTTGTCATAGCTGTCAAAGTGCAGTGGCGTCGCCGCGCCAGCCGTGCCGATCCATGCGTTGCACGGGCCCCCAGGCTCGCACCAGGGTGGCACAGCCACGTCCTGCGCCAGCTCTGGGATCTGCGCTGCCCCACAGTCGAGTATCAATGGTCTGCTGCAGCACTGCAATGGCGGGTTGGCCTAGTGTATGTCTGCTGCAGCTCTTACGGCGCTCTGGCCATCCCCACCACATTTAGAGCCGTAGAAGCTGCCACACAGGATGTTTCTGGCCTGCTGGCTTGCGCGTTGTAGGTACGGGCCAATAGCGCGTCCACATTGTTCATTGTTCTCGTGCGCACCTGTATCAGAGCAGCCTGATTTACGTCCTACATACTACAGCGGACTGCTGCCCTGCATGCCTCGCCCTCATGCACACGATGCAACGCACAGATGGAGTGGGTCGGCTCACCATTGCCTTCATGCTTCTCCTGACGTCAAAGTGGACACATGCAGATACTAGCACCGAGCCCCGTCTGCCAGCCGGGGGAGCACGCGCCTGGTCGAGCAGCGCGTGCTGCGCCAGGTAGGCGGTCTCCACGCCAGGCGCGCCGCACGCGCTGGGCGCCAGGTGCCGCTCGACCAGCTCGCGCAGCGTCAGCACCGCCTCTCGCCAGGCGGCCCCCGCCCCCAGCTCGACGGGCACGCTGCGCAGCCCGTGGCGCGCCGCCCACCAGCGCAGGCTGCGCCACGTCGTCCGCGCGGGCCAGGCCTCCAGCGCGCCTGCGCACGGGGCGCAGTCCTGGAGCGGCAGACACCCATGACAGCAACCACGAGCATGCGTGTGGAGCATATCTGACAGTCTGTAAGTTACAGACACCATACAGCCAGCTGGGCCTGATACCGGCGCAGTCAAGTGAGCAGCCGAGCGCTCACTGCGAGCAACATGCTACCCACGGACAGCAGGTCAACAGCAAGGGCTCACCCGTGATGATGACTGGCCGGTCCGCCTTCCAGAAGTCCCGCCGGAAGCGCGCGCGCGGCAGCCCGGCCGCGCTGCAGCGCGCGATGCCGCGCGCGGCGTCCAGCGTGGGCAGCGCGGCGGGCGGCGCGTCTGGCAGCACGGCGTCGGGCTGCAGGGCACACGCGGCCATGCTGCTCTGGCGGCCGCGCGCCAGCGGCTCGGCCACCGCAAGCACCTGCATGCGCAGCGAATTCTGTGGTCGCTGACAGGTGTACTGGTACTATATTGCGTGTTTGGCTGAGTATGCCATGCAGCCAAGGGTGACCGCCTGCCAGCGTCGACACGGTCGTGCACGGTGAGCGCGTGTCAGGATGCCCGCCTCCGCCTCAGTGCGCGCGTCCAGCGTGCAAATTTGGGCGCCTGGGCATGCTCTACGAGAGCGCATGCGCAAAAGTGCAGGCAGGGTGCACCGGAGCTGCTGCCTCCGCCGGAGCGCCCAGGATGAGCGCCAGGTCCACAGCGCGGAGCGCCTCCAGCGCAGTGGTTGCGCACTCAGCACCGTCCTCACGTGACGGGCAGTCGCACGGCTGTTCAACTGCTGTGCACGCGGAGCTGCCGCTGCACCCGCGCTGCTCCTGACAACCAGCCGCCGCAGCGACCTCAGGTGCAACACTGGAGGCGGACTCCGAAGCCCGCGAGCAGGTCTGCGCCCCGCCTGTGGCGTTGCAGCTCCCGCCGCGTGTCGCAGGCACCTGGCTGCCGCTGTCGCAGGCTGCGCCAGGCTGCTCGTCTGGCTCCACTGCTGGCAGGCAGCGCGCGCACAGCTCGGCGGCAACCCAGAGCTGCGCGATAGCGTAGGCCTCCCTGCATAGTGCAGCTGGAAAAAATTGGAGAAGGTTGCAGGTTCGCACAGCAGCCTGTGAGCTGCTCCTGTGGCACTCCGCACCTATATGCAGGGTGCGGCCACCCCTGCTGTTGCAGAAGCTCGAAGCAGCGTGACGACAGGGCCCTGGCTGCGGCCAGCCTGTGTGTGCCAGAGCCAGTGCGGTCCAGCGAGTCCAGCGCTGCCGCAAAGGGCTCAGCGCCGAGCTGCCTCAGGTCCTGGCAGGCCTGGCGGCCGAAGGCCTCGTGCAGGCTGTGCAGGTGTTCCTGCAGGCCCTTCATGGTTGCAACCATGGGGGGCAGTTGCTCACTTGTTGCGGGAGGCCTATTGCATGCCTTTCAACCTCAAGGCGCTGCCTGGGCAGTGCTGCGTAAGTCCTACACTTATGATACTTTTCTTACACACATACGCCAACAGCCCAGTGGCAGGCTGACAGTAACGAAGTGTGAAGAGGACTGAGAGATCACGTACAGAGCAACAGTGCGTCTGTTCAATCTCTGTTTGGACCGTCCTTATAAAAGCCGTTTACGGGGTGATGCCGACGTAACGGGGTCCATCTCATGCATAGCTTGCAGTAGCTGCAAGTAGCTTACAAGCCCGTTTGTATATTGCTGATGGATGTAAGAAACTATTGCAATCAGACACATGGGAAAGGCGCCTGTCAGTGAAGAGCCGGTGGTGGCATGGGCGAGACATGCAAATTGCATGACTGTGAGCTGTCATAGCCTGACAAGACATGTCAGTCTCTGCGGTGGTCTGAACGCACAGCGTTTGCTTGCAACCACTTCGCGGGACTGAAAGCTGAGCCCATGGTTGCACATGCACTGGTGTGGCCCGTGGTGCACCGGCATGTGCAGCGCCTGCTCAGCAGCTCGGCGCGCGTGCGCCTGGTCGCAACGCGCGCAACCTCTGCCGACGGCGCCAGCCCACCAGACAGAGGGGCAAAGAAGCGGCTCGTGTTCCTGGGCACCCCGGAGGTGTGCCTGCGGCACGCCTGCCAAGTGTTCAGGCCATGCCGTGTCAAGGGCCTGCCTATCTCCGCGACTAGCACGCAGACCTGCAAGCGCAGTGGCTCCCCTGATATTGTCAGTGCAGCCTCAGTCTCGTTTGTCCTGCAGGTGGCCGCCAGCGTGCTGGAGCAGCTGCTGGACGCGGCGGAGGAGCCCGGCGCCAGCTTTGAGGCATGCCAGCCGCCCACGCTTGACAGACAGTCGCGGGTTTGGCTCGAGATATGCAAGCAACACCCTTGGGCCGAAGGAGTGCTCAACGGCAAGCTGGGGACAAGGACGGGTTGACGTGACCACGTATTATTCAAGAGCGCATAGTGGAGCCTGGGTCCTGCCACCTACACCGGTCACCCCTCAGCTGCAGTGCTTGAGGCCTGAGGTCAGGGGCAGACCGGCGCGCGCGCAGGTGAGCGCGGTGGTCAGCCAGCCTGGCAGGCTGCTGGGACGCGGCAAGCTCAAGGCGATGCAGCCGACACCGGTTGCGGCGCTGGCCGCCGCGCGCGGCTTTGCCGCAGATCGCATCCTGACGCCGGAGAAAGCCCGCGACGTGCGCTTCCCTTCCGCCCGCCAAGGCCGGCTGCGTGACCAGCGCCTGGACCTCACTGCGTTCATGTTTGCCTTCGATCCATCCATATCTGAGGGTACGCCGCTGTCTGAGGCGCAGCCCCTTTCAGAGGACTCGTGGCCCTGGCGGCAGGCCAAAAGTGAGTGTCTTGATGCGGCGATACACCCCCAAAGACAGCGCCAGCAGCAGAAAGCAGCGCACCAGCCGGGACCCCACCAGCATCCCCACCGCCCTGCTGCACCTGCCGCCGCCGGCCGCCGGCCGCGCGGCGGCGCGCGCCTCCCCGCCCAAAGCGGCCCGGACGGCGCGCGCGGCGCCGCCCAGGGCAGGAGGCCTTCCTGGCGGCGCTGGCGGCGCTCGCGCCGGACCTGTGCGTGACCGCCGCGTACGGCAACCTGCTGCCGGCCGCATTCCTGGCGCTGCCGGCCCGCGGCACGCTGAACGTGCACCCCAGCCTGCTGCCGGCGTACCGCGGCGCGGCGCCCGTGCAGCGCGCGCTGCAGGCGCGGCCGCCCTCCTCCGGCAGGCTGCAGGCCGCCCCCTGCCTTGACGCCGCGCTTGATGCCCCCGACATGCGCCCTGCGCTGGCATGCTGGTGCATGCACTCATTTTGGCTGAGCTGAGCACAGGGCTGCGCGGGTATTGAGGAGGGCACGGCTGGCAAGCATGACAGGAGGGAGGGACGGCGGGGCGGGCGTGGCGGCGTGGGCGAGGCGGGCGCCCGCGGCGCAGGCCGGCGCGGCGGAGACGGGCGTCAGCGTCGCGTTCACCGTGCTGGCCATGGACGCGGGGCCCGTGCTGGCGCGCGAGGCGGTGGCCGTCGGGCCGGACGTGCAGGCGCCCGAGCTGCTGCGCGAGCTGTTCGCGCGCGGCGCGCGCCTGCTGCTGCGCCGCCTGCCGGACGTCTGGAGCGGCAGGGTGCGGCTGACCCGCCTGTTGCTTTCTCAAAGTGACGAAAGCTCTGTTCCCGGGGTCCGCGTGCCTCCTTCGGCGCGCTGCCTGCGCATCGGATGGTGGCCTGCGCTGACACGGTTGCGTGTGGTACAAGCAGCGCGCTGCATGCGTGCCAGGCGAAATGGTGGCGTCTGCGGCGCGGCAGAGCGCGCGCGAGGCGCCAGCCTGTTGCGGCAGCAGGGGCGGCGGGCTTGTTACCAGCCACCCCGTTTTCTTTGTATTGTCCCCATCGCCTACCCCAGGAAATAGCGTGCGCCAACCTCGCTGAGGGAAGAGCTCGCAGCAGGCGGCGGAGGTGGCGGAGCCGCAGGACGCCGCGCGGGCGACCAAGGCCGCCAAGCTGAGCATGGAGGAGGGGCTGCTGGACTTCCGGGAGCCCGCGCAGGCGCTGCACAACAAGGCGCGTCGCCCGCCCCCGCCGGGCTCCGCGCGCGCGGCTCCGGCGACCCGGCCGGGCGCGGGGCTGCCCGACGGCGCCTGCCGGGCTGCGTCAGCGGGTCACCCGCGTGTGAAGTCCAGCAGGTCTGTGAACCCGAGGCCAGGGGCCATGCCATGCGCCATGCCACGCTTCGCCGTAAGAGAGATTATTTAGATGCATGCCGATCCGCTCTCGGGAGCTTGCTTGGGCAAAGGGCCCGAGCGGCCGCGGGCGGTCCAGCCTGGGCCGCGCGCCTCATGTGGAGCCCGCATGCGCAGGTGCGCGCATTCGCGGGGTGGCCGGGCACGCGGCACGTGTTCGAGCTGCGCGCCAGGGACGCCGGCGGCGCGGCCCAGGCCGGGCAGGCGCTGGAGTTAAAGGTGCTGCGCACGCGCGTGCGCGACGCGCCCGACCCGGCGCTGTGGCACGGCCTGCTGCCGAACGAGGTGGCGGTGGGCCCGCGGCGGGACGCGCTGCTGGTCCGCTGCGGGGGCGGTGCGCGCCCGGGGGGCGTTCCCGCGGACGCGCTCGAGATCCTGGAGGTGCAGCCCGCCACGAAGCGGGCCGCATCGGCCGCCGCATTCATCAACGGCCTGCAGAACCGGCGCCTGTTGCACCAAGCGCATTGAGGCAGGCGACGCGCCTTCGGTGCTGTGCGCCGGTCGGGCCTTCATGTGCAGAACACACTCGGGGGAAGCGGTGGAGCGGCGCGAGCATGCGGCATGCAGTGCTTTTCCAGAATGTTTGAGCATGGTGATAACACATGCCAGCATGTTTTGCTTTCATTCAGCACTGCATACACATGCTTGTGCACTGTTGCCTTTCTGATTCATGTTGACAGCAGTCCGGGTATGTTTGGGGATTGCTGTGGGATTACACACAACTGCATTTGCGGTCTCGTCTATCTGTCCTATTGGTCATTACACCTTACTGCAACATTATGCCCTTAGCGCTTCAGAATGGAAATGAAATATGGAAAGTTCAGACAAACAATGCTGTCCTTTCTCGCAAGCAAACTAACACCAGGCTGCTGGAAATGACGACCACCTTGGCTACAAACAAGTACCAGGCACCCTACTTTTCTGTACGAGCATGCAAGCATGTGCAGCACCTTAAGCAAGGCCCCATACGTTTGCAGCACTGAACAGACATCTTGCGTGCCACCACCCAACAGGCTCGATACACAGACGGCAGTCTTAAGGCTGTAGCGGTAATGAGCTTTCTGCACAGCTTCTTGCAAACACCACGTAATCCACCATAGCTGCCCCGCCAGCAGTCAGCAAGCGGTCTTGACAGGCATCACATCTGTGCTTGCCGCCCCTACTCCTTGGCCACATAGCGAGTCATGACATCGGTGCCCGGCTGCTTGACATCGGTGGCTGGCACAGCAGCGTCTGTCAAGCGCCCTGCTTGCTGTCCGCGTTGGATTCTTGCTTTAGCGCCCAGTCATCGTCTGCGCAATCGTATCACAGCTTCAGCGCACGCAAGGGCAAAGTACCATGGCATAATTTTGTAAACACACACTTTGCATTGCACGTGCACTAGCAATGTAAACTTCAGCCATCTACAGCAACCCTCGCGTCCTTGCACACTCACGACACATGCATTAGCAATGCAAACTTCAGCCCCCCACAGCTTACTCGAGTCCATGTGTTGCTGTGGGTGGCTGAGGGTGCATTGCTGATGCATGTGTCGTAAATGTTCAACACAAAATCGCACTGACATTGTTTGGCGACTCAGGCAGTAGGCTACAGGTGACGTTGCTCACCGGACCCTGCGTCGTGCTAGAGTGGTGCGCGGTGGTCGTCTGGCCCATCTGACCCGGACCGCCCATGGTGGTCTGGCCCATCTGGCCCGGGCCGCCCATGGTGGTCTGGCCCATCTGGCCCGGCACGCCGGTCTGGTGGTGCGCGGATGTGGTGGTGGTCGTCGTCGTGCCCGCCGGGCCCGTGTTGCCGTGGTGCACCAGCTGGCTGCCAAAGTCCTTGATCCTGCATGGCAGCAGGCAACCTTTAAGTCCCAACCCTCGCTATAACCCCCTGCTGCACGACAGGGCAGGGATACGCCGCAACACGCTCGCAAGCACCTGGCTGCATGCAAGGGCGCGTCACCAGAGCAGCGTGCGCGGGCGCACACCTGTCCTGCATGGTCGAGAACTTGTGCGTCTCGTGCTCATGCTGCGAGTGGACCAGCTGGTTTGCCTCGTCCCAGCGCTCGTGCTTGCGGTTGTGCGCGGCCTCCGCCTCGCTCTCGTACCTGTTGTAGACTGCGCCGCACCTCGCAGCGTCAGCGCCCTGCCTATTACTAACACCAAAAGTGCAATGGCCATGTAGAGGCACAAGATTACTGCAGCCGCGCAGCGCCGCACTGCACGTTCAGAGGCATGCACAAGACGCAGCGCAGCAGCACGTTGCACCAACGGCCGGGCGCGTACGCTGCATGTGCTTCTCGGCGTCGGTGCGCGCTTGCTGCAGGGTGCGCGTGTGGTTCTCCACCTCGCTCAGCAGGCCCTGGTGGCGCTTGGCCAGGTCGTGCGCGCGCGCCTCGTTCTCACGCATCTGCAGCGCCATGCGCTCCGCCTCCTGCTTCGCGCGCTGCACGTCCCTGCGCGCGCGCGTGCTCGCGCGTGGGCGTTCGCCACCCACCATACCACAAACCTTGGGATTGCTGTACGGGCATGTGGGCATACACTTGCGCACAGACAGCTGCTCGCTACACCATGATCAAACCCTGTGGTCACTGTGCAGGCGCGTGGACTTGCACTGACGTACAAACACCTGACGTCTCTTGGAGGTTGCAACTGCCCTTATAAGATATGCCATGCAACATTTGTGTCCCAGACTTGATGGCCGCCCATCGCATGCCCAACCCCTTATGCCCAACTCTGCCATGCAAAAGGTTCTCAGACAGCTGGCGGATTCAGTACACACCCATGGCAACGGGCAACAGCCAGGCGACATGCGGGGCGCGCACGCGTTGGCGGGGTCCAGGCGGCTGAGCAGCTGCTTGTACTGCTGCTCGGCGGCCTGGGCCTCCTGCAGGCGCTGCTGCTGCAGGCGGCGCTGCTCCTCAATGGCGGCCTGCGCCGCAGTCGCGCGCTGCACCAGGTGCTGGTGGTTGCCCCTGTGCGCAAACCCCGCGCGTGAGCCACATGACTGCTTGACTGGCTCTGCAACAGCATGGCAGTCGCATGATGCAACAGCATGGCAGCCGCATGATGCTTGAAGTGCTGGTGGTTCCCGCTCAGCGCACACCGTGCGAGAAATCATGCTTAGCTGAAAATGCTTGACGAACTCTGCATCAGTACGGCATGCTAGAACCCGCCTGGGAGTTCCGATTCCACACAATATTTGCAATAACATGGTGCTGCAGAGCACCCCTGGTCGACAGGAGGGCTGCGCACTCGAGCTCGCGCAGCAGTGCCGTCGGCGACTCCTTGCCGCCCATCATGCGGATCTTGTTAGTGATCTCGGCCTCCAGCCTGCACGCAGGCACGCACACACTCAGCGCTGTGTCCAGCGACGGACTCTCACGGGCTGTCACACGCCTCCCAGGCAGCTCAAGATTGATCGCAAGCAATGCAACACTGGCCACTGCACGCTGCCACAATTTGCGCAGCTCAAAATTGCTACCAAGCACTGCCACCCTCAGCTGCAGCATGCTGTCACGGCTTCACAAAGACAATACGGCCCCACACGTGCTGCTACCATGCCGCAGATATTGATGCAGGGGCGCACGACTTCAGGTGGTTGAGGCGCTGCTCGCCGTCGTGCACGCGCTGCCGGGCGGGCGCGATCTGCGCCTCAAGCGCCTGCAGGTTCTGCTTCTCCTGCGCCAGTGCCTGCGCATAGCGGCTGGTGTCGCGCTCCGCCGACAGGCGCTGCTGCTCCAGCTGCTCCAGCTGCTGCTGCTTGCCCTGCAGCTCGCCCGCGCGGCTGCACGGCAGGCGGCCCCCGTGTTAGGTGCGCAACTTAAGGGTCGTACGCCGCGCGTGCAACTTCAGGATCGTACGCCCCGCAACAGCACCCTACCAGCTTGACATTCAACACTACAAGATTACATACTAATACCCACGTCGCCTCGTGTACTGCAAGATTGAGCACTATGGCCCGCAAGCGCGCTCCCCACCCACAGTTCCACCCCCACACCCAGTACTGCAGCACGCTGGAAGCCTCCTGTCATGACACTGTGAGAGGCAAGCGCACCGCTTGTTGGCCTCGATCTCAGCGGTGGCTGCCTGCAGCTCCCGCTCGGCCTGCTGGCCCTGGGGGCCCAGGCCCTGCGCGGCACGCTGCTTCTCCAGCGCGGCGCGCTTGGCGGCCTCCGCCTCCCTGCCAGCGCAACGCCACTTGAGCACCGCAGGCTATCCACGTGCACACATCACACTCTTTCACTTACATCCACAACTGACTGCACCTTGTCACTACACCTTGTCACTAATAAGCCGTTACAGACAAGAAGATGGCATGCACAATGTGGCTATCATAAACGACAAACATGGAACGCACAGTACGCTACAGTGAGGGATCAGCGAGTGAGCACATGCAGTCGTTACTGCTTGGGAGGCGAGTTGTTGCGCCAGGTGCGCACTGTGCCAGCTGCGCCGCCTGCGCCTCGCGCTGGCGCGCAGCCTCCGCTGCGCGAGCCGCATCGTTCTTGTTGTTGTCGAGCTGGCCAAACTGCTGCTGAGCGCGGGCAGCCTCCTCCCGCAGCTGCACGCACGCATACGAATGACTTATTAATGAAAACGTCACTGTTGCTTGAATAATACCACTGACACATTGCTCTTTGAAACGCACCACGCATATCTGCAAGCAGCACGCATATCTGCAAGCAGGTGCAAGTGCGCGCAACACGCATACAGATGCACTGCATAGTACAATGCAGCAACATACACAAGCTTATCCTTTGTTCCTTCACATGGTGCAGTACCAGCACACACACCAGTCGCACCCGTGCTGAAGTACACTGCAGGCTGCAATGGCATACCTGCGCCTGGCGGTTGGTGGCGTCATGCGCCTGGCTCTGTGCCAGACGCAGCTTCTCCAGCTCCTCCTCGGCCAGCCGGGCGTTCTGGTTGGTCAGGCGCGCCTCCTTGGATGCCTCGCGGTACTTGCCGTGCACGTCCGGCCACACCTGTTGCCCACAGCGCACCCGCTTAGAACACGCACCCGTACAGACCCAGCAAAGCACTGTTGTTGACGCCAGCAGTCACAGCTCACATGCGCAATGGCACCTGAGAGACACATGGAAGCTGGCTGACAGGCAGCTTTACACAAGCAACGCAGGGGTCAGTACACTTAGCAGTACACGCGTATGCAATAGGCAGGTGCTGCCAATTGGCACGCAAACGTTGATTGAGTGTGCGCTCAGCAGATTCTGCGCTGCATCGCACCTCAGACTCCATCTCCGGCGCCGGCATGGTGTCCACATGCTTCCTCTGGGTCTCCACGGTGTGCCCTGGTGGTGCAGCGCAGGTTCATGTACAATTGAAGCTTGGATTATCATCACAAGCATTGCTTGCACCCCACAGCCTGCGTTCCTCAGTCAGCTACACACGGACGACGAGAACCTTCTGACCCAGCGAAATCCGGCCAGTGTTGAGAGAACAGGCAAGGGGCCACAAATCAAATAAGTTCGCAGGCCTACGTGCATTGCCCGCAGCGCGTGCCTGCAGCCGTGCCGGCAGGCACATGCGCGTCGGGAGCGCGAACGGTGCGGTGCTGCTCCACCGTGTCGGTGCCCACCGGTGCGTGGGCCGCGGTGCCCGTCGCTGTGTGGGTGGCAGTGGACCCGGAATGGTGCGTAATGGGGGTGTTACTGGTGCTGCTGGTGGTGCTGTCGCCACCGCCAAAGACCTTCTTGATGCTGTCCTTGATCGTCATGATTGCAAGCTGATTGAAAATATAAGTTTGGCGCGTCTTGTAGAGTGTGCCTCCTTGCCTGTCAGCACAACAGACGACCCTGCAACCCTGCCCTGGCTCTCAGGCTCAGCCTTGCACCAGCAGGTCCAAAGCACCTTGCCTGCAGTCGCGCAAGAGCTTAGTTGAATCGTTTCTATTCTTTACAGGCGTGCTGCTGCAATTCACAGCAGGCACTGTTGATTAGCTTTTTTTTTATTCCAGTGCTTGCCCCGCGCGGCAGTGCAAGTGCGCCTTGGTGCCTGCAAGCTGGCACGCACCTAGTGGGGCGCAAGGATATGTATGGACTTCTACACCGTGCTGGGCATCGACAGGCGGGCCTCGGCCGCTGAAGTCAAGGCCGCATACCGTAAGAAAGCCTTGCTGTACCACCCCGACAGGTGCGCCTGCGCGGAAAAAGCTTAGGCGCTGCCTTTGTGACGCGCGACATGGCGTTGTCACTGACAAGTGCGCTCGCAGGCACGCCGAGTCGCCCGCCTACGAGCAGGCCGAGGCCGCCCGCTTGTTCAAGCAGTGCAAGGACGCGTACGAGGTGCTCAGCAACGGTGCCGCGCTCGGCTCTGCCCCGCTCCTCCACGCGTGCTGCTCTTTAAAACGTATGTAAACCAGCACCAGGCCAGTGACAGAGCAAAGCAAGTGACAACTATTGTGTTCAAGCGGCAGCTGTTTCAGTGTATCAAGCCTTTCAGGCGACTTTGGCACCTCACGCTGCAATGTGGCTCTCTGCTGTGCAGGCGCGGAGCGCGACTTGTACAATGCGGGCGCGCGGCGGCCCAGCCAGGCGCCACGCGGGCCGGCCAGCCACGGCGGAGCGTACGGGAGCGGTTACGGCGACCCGTTCGGCGGCGGCTTTGGCACGCCGCGCGCGCGTTCCGGCTGGTCCAACTTCCGCTACCAGCAGCGCCAGTACAGCCGGCATGGTGTGGGGCGGGCCGTGGTCAGGAGTAGCACAGTCATGCACTGTACAGTGGGGGAGACGCCGGCACACTTCGGTGTCCGTGCCTCTCCAACGACCAGGCCGTGCAGGCAAGCGTGCAGGATCGCTGCACGGCAGCGACAGGCTGACGTGCAGCGCGGTGCCTAGAAGGGCGAGTCTGCGCGCCTGATGCACAGAGGCCTGGTCAGTGCAGCATCCAGGAATAGCACCTACGACGTGAGTTGTGTCACGTAGACCAAGTTTGAAACTCACAGGAAAGGTCAGAGCGAGCGTGTAGCGCAGCGAGCACTCCGCACTGACAACACGCACACAGAGTGGCAGCGGGGCCGGACGCCGATGGCAAGGCGATCACGGGCAGTGTGTCGTGCCGCAGACTGGTTCTTCCGGCCCTTTGCGGCGGCGGCGCGCGGCCTGGGCCGCGGCGACGCCGGCTGGCACACCGCACTGGGCGGCGCGCTGCTGGTGGGCTTCCTGGCGCTCGTGCCGCTCGCCGATTCGATCTGGGAGAGCCGCAACTCTGGGTGACGCGCCCGGGCTTGCAGCGCGCGTCTCGCCCGCCATCTAGCCACGTCTCCTGCTGGGTGCTGTTCACGCAACCTCCGTGAACACGTACCTGCTCCTAAAATCAAACACCATGCAAGCGCTGCATGCAAGCGCCTGGAGCGCTGGGGCAAGCCGTGCGACCTACCAGGGTGTCGGTACTTGCTGATTGGTGGGCATGCACTGTGAGCTGACTGAAGCTCCACCTGACTGTGGAATGTGACAAGCGCGCGCAGGAAGCTATTCAAGCACATTGCGCAGGACAGCAGCGGCGAGGTGCGCCGCAGCTCCCTGTCGCACCCAGTAGTCGCAGCCCACGGCATCCCGCAGCCCTCGGGCTGCATAGCTGGATTGGCATGATGGAGGCATATGAGGTCCCTTGTCACCGTTCACTCACAGGTGCTGGAGATGCACTCACTGTGTATGCCTCCTATGATTTGGTCGACGAGCAAATGTGGGCCTGTGCAGGCTTGCCGAAGATGCCCTTCCTTGGCAAGGCTCCCTAGTGTGTGCTAGGCCGTACAACACCTGTGTTCGTGGTGATTTTTTAGAGAAGCGTAGTATTAGAAATATGTTGACTTGTGTTGACGGTGAAGATGGGGGTGCAGTAGACAGACTATTCAGCCGACGGCATATTTCGCAGGAGGAGCAGGCGCGCCGGCGCCGGGTGCAGGCGCGCATGCAGCAGCCCGGCGGCGCCATTGCAGCTGCCGGCGCGCTGCCAGAATTTCGCCAGGCGCGCGCCGCGGCCGCCGCTGCGGCGGCCGGGCGCGCGCCTGCTCACCCTGCTGCCCACGACGCCGGCCAGGCGCCCTCGCCCCCGGCGCAGAGCACGCCGCAGGAGCCTGAGGAGCCGCGCGGCTCAGCGGTCGCCGGGGTGGGCGGGCACGTCCCGGGCCTGGGCGATCCCAGCGCCGGCGCAGCGGCAGCCGCGGTGCCTGACGGCGGGGCGTCGGGGTCGCCTGCAGGCGCGACTGCGCCGCTTGATGAGGCGGCAGGGCCAGGTCACGCCTCCGAGGCACTGGAGCCTGTGCCCGCTGAGGGACCGGGCCCCGGCACTCCACCGCCAGAGGCAGCTGTTGCTGCTGCGGGCGGAGAAGCAGCAGCGGAGCATCAGGCTGCGCTGGTGGTGCAAGGCGGTGGCGCAAAAGAGGAGGTTGCGAGCGCGGAGCTTGAACAGCCGTGACGCTGTGTGATTCTTTTAAGAGTAGAGGTTGTTGGTTGTGTACCTTGTGTAATAGCCAAACCTGGCCGTCTTGCTGTGTTCTTGCTGTGGTCTTGCTGTGGATTTGCTCGGAACGCATTTGGAGTTGTTTCAAAGTGTTGGGAGCATGTGAGGAAGCAAGAGGGGGCCCGCATGTGGTGCAAAACATGGCCATGTACATGTTTTATCGCAGATGGATGCCTTGGTTGTGGTGTGTTTGTGACACTGAGGTCACTGAGCTCCATTTCGTAAGCTCCGTGCAGTTCATGAGCACGGCGCCTTTAGCGATTGGGATAGCAGGTGATCTGTGGTGTCTTGGTGCTGCACCCCTCCCGCACACTTTGGTGCTCTTTGGCTCACACTAGCTCCTGACTCGCGCAGGACCATCTCTCGAGGACACAACCTTCATAGCTGAGCTCATCAGCGACTGTCAGTTTGCCTGCGACGCTGCAGTACCAGACACGCTCTTATTACCCACCGACTCTGTGCACAGAATCCGTGTGGACTACGACCATGCCTCCAGGTAGTTACCGTGTTGCATACGCGAGCGAGTCCGCGTTGCTCACACAAGTCCAAGTGCCTGGCACCTACTGACATGTACGTCTTCCTTGGGCAGGTTTATATACCTGCAGGTATCAACAGCGCAGTCACCTGAGCAAACACTGCGCTGGGCCGCTGCCGCAGCGCACGCTGATGACGCAGATGGCCGCGTGCCGCCTGGCGCGGCCAAGGCGCGGTCCGCGGCTGTGCGCCAGTGGCAGTGCAGCGCAGAGGTGCCCAGCCACGCTACACAAGCGCAGCATGTGGGGCCCAGGAGCTCAGCTGGCCTGGCTGTCGGCAAGCGCACCACAGAGCGGTCCGGCTGTGTTGGTGGTCCCCCTGGCGCCGCTCAAGCCAGCCGCGCGCAGGTGGCGGGCGACGCGCTGCTGCTGTCGCTGTTCGCCAGCTGCGAGCTGGTCGTCTGGGTGCAGCCGCGCGGCGCGCCGGACACCGCGCTCCTCCACCAGCTGCGCGCGCTGCAGGCAGGCGCCCGCGGGCCTGGCGCTGTGGTCGGTGATGCGAGCGGGGGAAGCGCAGCGACGTCACGGAGGCGAGTGCAGCATGGCCTGCAGAGCACTGGGCTCCTTGGCGTTGAAAGTGTGGCGGCCCACGGGCGCATCTATTTCCCGTTCAGCCCAATCATGCCTAGCAGGCGGCACAGCGTGGGGGGTGGGTCTGTGCCGGGGTGGACGACTCCGCCGTCACTGGCATGCATCCGGAGTGGCGGCTGATACCAAGGGGGGTGCCCGAGCAGGCGGCGCGACAGGCGCTGGGGCCCTGGCCGGCTGGCGGCTCCAACGAGGGCCGCCGCGGCGCCGCCGCGGCCGCGCGCGGCCCGCCGGTGCTCGCGCTCGTGTTCCCCGCGGCCGCCCCTGCGGCGGCGGGCGGCGACGCGGCTGGCCTGGAGAGCCTGGTGCGACGCGGGCGTAGGGCGTAGGGCGTAGGGCGTAGGGCTAAGCCTGGAGGGCCTGGTGCGACGCGGGCGGGCGCCGTCATTGCAGCACTGCATGACCCGCGCGGCTGCAGCCGCCGCGCCATGACTCGCGCGGCTGCAGCCGCCGCGCCAGGCAGGACGCGCATGCTCCCGAGCCAGAGAGGGGACAGGCCTGTGCAAGCAGAAGCGCGGCCTTGCTCATTTGGATGAGGCAGTGCTGGAGCGCGCTTGCGCGCGCGCGGAGCCGGCCGAGGCCGAGCGGCGGGCCCGTTCTGTGCGCCTCCCAGTGGCAGGCAGCCAGGCAAACACTTGAAGCAGTGGAAGATCCGGGGGCTGCCCTGCGCAGGTGCGCGGCCTGCTGAAGCACAGCCGCGCGCTGGCGCCGCGCGCCGGCGGCCCGCCGCTCTGTGCGCTCGACGCGCACCAGGTCGCCTTCCTGGCGCCGCGTCCGGCTGATGCGCGCGAGGCGGCGGCCGCGGCCGGGCTGGCGGCGCTGGACGGTGTCGCGCCAGGCGCGCCCCTGCGAAAGGGGGGTGAACGAGCGCGCCCGCCCGCCTGTGTCGCGAGCGCGGGCGGGGCCCTGCTCTTATAACTGAGCAGGCATATTGTACAATGTGCAGAATTGACTTTCTGTCCACCATGGTCATAGCATGCAGTTTGCGTGGGCGATGACCGTCTTGGAAAGAGGAAGGCAGCATTGGTGTCAGAACATTGCTGCTGCGGCAACTCTGATACGCCTGCTGGGCCCGCGGGGTGCGGCGCCGCGCCGGCACTCGCGCCGGGCACCTCGGACCGAGTCCAGGCTCTGTGCTGGGCCAGGCCCCGCGCCCGGCGGCGCGCTGCGCGCGTTTGTCGCGCGCCACGCCGCCGCCTCGCGCCAGCGCGCGCCCGCAGCCGCAGGCCACGACCCGGCCCCGGGCGCGCCGGCCGCCGCATTCCGCGCACTCGCCGCGGAGCTGCTTGCGGAGGCGGCTGGCGCGCTCGCAGCCGCGGACGCACTAGCGGAGGCAGATGTGGGAGTTGCCATGGGGGCGGGCAAGAGTGAGGAAGAGGGAGAAGAGGAGCACGCCCGCGGCGCGCCGCCCGCCCCGGATGCGGCGCCGCCGCCCGGCGGCGCCCGCCGCGCGCGGCTGCTGCGCAGAGGCGAGCCTGCCCCCGGCCGGAGCGGCGCCGCAGAGGGCGCGGGCGGCGCGCTGCCCGCCGGCCCGCCGGCCGCTACGGAGCCCGCCGGCGCGCGCGCCGCCGCGCGCGCGCGGGCGGCGCGCGCGGACCCCGGCTACGCGCTGTCGCGGGACCTGTGCGCAAGGTGGGCTGGCACTCGTCAGCTTTTTGTGTGGATCTAATCCCCCCTCCAGGAATGGTACATTTTGTACCAGCTGGGAACTGCTGCTGCCCAGTACGGCCGCAAGCCTGGTTGCTGCAGGTGCGACCGAGACGCTCTGTGCGGTGCGGGCAAGACTGGAGGCGGCCTGACGCGGGCTGCTGCGGGGGGCAGGGCGGCCGCGCAGGCCCGCGCGGCGTACAGCGCCGGCCTGCCGCCGCGGTACACCGACGGCGCGCACGCGGCCGCGCTGGGCGCCGCGCGCGATACGTTCTGGGCGGCAGCGGCGGGCCCAGCTGCAGGCGCGGCGGCCGCCGCGCTGGAGCGCGCGTGCGACGCGGAGTGGGCGCGCCGGCGCCGGTGCGAGGCGCTCAGCCTGACCGGGCGGCCGTGCCGCCTAGCGCCGCACGGACCGGACGTCGCGCACATCAGCGGAGCGCGGATTCTCGCGGCGTCTGAAGACGGCACCACCAGGTGGCGCCCGCTCCTGATCTGCGCAAGCTCGTCATGTGCGCAAATGACGCCGTGCCGCTCGCCGCTGCCTGGCACATGACCGACGCGGCCGCGCTCGTCCGCCACAGGCACTGGCGCCCGGAACCCTTTGCGCTGGCCGACGCGTCGCGCGGCACCGCCGCCGCCGAGGACGCGCGGGAGCCCGGCTCCCGCGTCCGCCTGCCGCTCATTGCGCGCCTGGCCGACGGCGAGCCGGCCGCCGCGCCCGCGCGCCCACAGCTGCCGCGCGGCGGCGGAGCGCCAGGGCAGCCCGGCCCCGGCGAGCCGAGCGCGCCTGCCGCCGAGCCGGGCGGGCGGGCCGCTGCCTCGTGGTCGCCGGGCGCCCAGCCCGCAGGCGTGTGTGCGACAGTGACCCTGCTGGACACGGGGTATGACCCAGCCGCAGGCCTGGGTTTTGAAGGGTTTGACCAGGGCGCCCGCCACCTACTCGCGCTGCCGCTCGCCCTTGCCGAGCCGCAGGCGGCCAGGGCCGCCGCTGCCGGCGCGCCGGAGGCGGGCGAGGGCGGCGGCGTCGGCGGCGCTGCGCCAGCGGCCTCTGCGCGGCCCACGCCGACGGCCGACACGCCTGCAGCCCCGGACGCGCAGCACGGCCAGGGCAGCGGCGACAGCGGCGGCCCGTCGGCGCTGGACGACGCGGACTTCCCAGCGCTGTCGGCGGCCGCGGCAGGGGCGGGGCCTGGCAAGGGCAGGGCGACGCAGCGCGGCGCGCGCCGAGGCCGCATGCCGGGCAAGCCCGGCGCGCCGCAGGCGGCGCCGCCGCGCGCGGCCGCGAACGCTGGCGAGGGCGCTGACAGTTCCGGGGCAGGGGCTGCAACGGGACGCGGCTCGGCCCTGCTTGTCGAACCGGGGCACCTCCTTGCAGCATCACCGCCCAGGCGCCCCAGCCTGGGTGAGGCCCCGCAGCTGGCGGGCGCGGCGAGCGGCGACACCATGGACGCCGAGGCCGCGCCCCGCCGCGGGCGCGTGGTTGTGCTGGACTGGCCTGGCGCAGCAGCCGCGGCGCGAGGCGGCCAGCCGCGCCATGGCCCTGCTGCAGCCGCCCCGCGACGCGGCGCGCGGCAGCCGGGCGGCGCCGCGGACGAGCCGGCCGCGCTGCCCGCCGCCGCTGGGCCTGCATTGGAGGCGCTACCGCAGGGCGGCCGCGGCGCCGCGCCAGCCGCACAGCCCGCGGCAGGGCCGCGCGCGCCTGGCGCCGTGCTGCACGTGGGCTTTGAGTATGAGCGCCGCGACGGCGCGCGCTTCGTCCTGGCGCCCGCGCACCTGCCCGAGGCCAGGGGCGGCGAGCCCCACGCTCGGCCGCCCGGTGCGCGCGGCGCGCCGCGCGGCGCCGGCCCGCGCGGCGGCGCGGCGCGCGTGCTGCTCTCGCGCGACCTCCCGCTCCTGCTGGACGCGCCACGGCTGGGGGCGGCCCTGCCGGAGGGACCCCCTCCTGCGGGCCTCGCGCCAGGCTCTGACGTGCCGCGGTCCGAGGACCCTGACATGCAGGGGCCCGCGCCGGAGCTCGGTGCGGAGTGGCGGCCGGGCGTGGCGCAGCTGGCGCGCATCTGGGTGGCCACGCCGGCGGACGCCCCCGTCGCGTTCGCCATGCAGCCGGCGCTGCGCTGGCAGGCGCGCCGGGCGATCGGTCTGCCTGCCGCTCAGGACGCAACCCACATGACATGTCGTGTGATACCATGTCAAGCAGGTCGTATCAACTCACGTCAGATGCCTGGGAGTGCTGCCTGCCTGCTGCCTTTGTCGGGGACATGCGCCTGGTAGCCCGCGCGCCGCCCAGCCTCATCCGCTGGACCAGACAGTGCCCCATGGTCATAGCTGCATGTGCCTTGCGGCCCGCCCTTGAGCGCATGCGTGCGCGCACGGCCAGGGCGGCGCGGGCGCGCTGGAGGTCGCCAGCGACGCGCGCGTCGTGCTCCCGCCCGGGCGCCTGGCCGTGCTGAGCCTGCCGCCGGTCCTCGCCGCGCCCGGCGCCCTGGCTGGCACGGTGCGTTCCCAAGCGCGCTCCCCCACACCCGCGCCCGCCTGGGGCCGTGCTCCCATGCAGGCTGCTGCGCGCAGGCGGGCCTGGCGGGGCCGGGCAGCGGCCGCGGCGGTGGCGGCACTGCGGACGGACAAGCAGGCGGGGAGGCAAGGGCGGAGGCTGGGGAGGCATGCCACGCACGTGCTGGCAGCCCGCAGCCGCTCCCGGCGAGGGGCGCGGTGCTCGTTGCAGGCACTGCTTTGTTCCCGCTGTGATGGGGGCGCTGCCGCAGTCCCGCTGTGGCGGGGCATGAAGGGGGTGAGGCGAGAGCACCACAGGGCGAGCATGCAAACGGGGTGTAACAATGAAAGGGTTACAGCAGGACATGGCGCCAACACCAGCGTCTTGCTCAGGCAGTCTTGTATGTACATGGCGACATGCTTGCAAGGCAGCAGCAATGGTGAACAGCCCTTGAGGCTTAGTGTACATCGCCAGAGCAACGGCCCCTCTCCTGTTTGCGCGCATGCCTGCTAGCCCAAATGGCGACAACCCCTGCCGCAAAGAAAGTTAGGTCAGAAAACACGCCAAGGCAGGCGAGCATGCAGGGAGGGCAGTCCGTCTTCTAGCCGCTCATCGCCAGGCTGCCAGGCCAAAGCCTCTTCCCGCTGAAATCTGCTGCCGCAGGACGCTTCTGCCGCATGCAGCCCCCCCCCGAAAGAAGCAGACCTGCTGCGCAGCTTCTAATGTACAAGCTGGTCCAAAACAGGCTGGTCCAAAACTTTCAATGCACAGAGTTGCGGACTTCCCGTGCGCATGCCCGGCTTGCCCGAGCGCACCCCATGGCGCGGGCGAGCCGCCGTGTCGGGCACTCCCGGGCAGGGCGCGGCAGCTTGCGGCACTATACATGCTGCCGTGCAGCTGTGTGCTGGCCTACTTGAGGCGCACCCCTGAACTGCCTACCCAGCCCTGGCGCCAGCCTCCCGCCTGGCCGACCGCGGCACGCACTGCGCCTCACTCGGCTTCTCGACTCCACCAGAGCAGCGGCAACGTGGCACAGAGGCCAGTGGGCAGACCGGCGCGCGCCGAGGCGCCATAACACACAGCGGCATCTGGGCGCCAAGGCCGGACGGGGGTCAGCGGCAGTGCGCAGAAACGTGCGCATGCCGCAACCAAGAGCGCCGCAGCGTCCCAGGACCAGACCAGCCCGAAAGCAAGCCAGGCATCGCAAGCAGACGCGCTGCCGGCCCCCACGCAGGCGCGGCGCGGGTCCGCGCGGCGCGCACGCGAGGCGCGCCATGCTGGCAGGCCCCCGGTGCGGAGGCGCGCCAGCCCGTCCTCAGGCAGCGGCGCCCGCGACGGCCGTGCAAGCCTTGCAGCAGGCTCCTGCTCTAGACAGGCCGCGCAGGGCAGCACCACACGCAGGCCTCGGGGTCCCAAGCCGCGGTGCGGAAGGCCACGGCGCGGCGCGCGCGCGCCGCGCGCAGACCCTGGTCCGACAGGTCTAGGGTCTGCGCAGGGCGGCATCACACGCAGGCCTCCGGGTCTGAGTCGGTGTCCGGGTAGCCGTGGTGCGGCGCGCGCGCGGCGAGCGAGAAGCGCGCCACGCTCGCCGGTAGCAGCCGGTGCGGGAAGCGCGCCAGGCCGTCGCTGTCGGACAGCGCCAGCGCGAGCGGGTCGGGCAGCGGCGCGGGCGGCCGGCGCGCGGGGGGCGGCGCGGCCGGCGCGGGCGCGTCGCCGCGCACGTTGCGCAGCTTCTGGCGCTCCAGGATGAACTTGCCCTCCTTGTACTTCTCCTGCTCGTTGTGCGCCACGTCCTGCACGGCGGCCAGGCAAGCGGAGCCGTCAGCATGCAGCTTTCAGTGCTGGGCCGGGCCTGCTGTCTCTCGGTGGGCCCGTATTGACACTCACCCAGGCCCTGCCACACTTGACACTGTCAAATTGACAGTGCTTTGGCCACGCAAGCAGCCCCGCCCAACGTGCCCTGACAACAGCACGCTCTGCACGCACCGTCAAGGGCAGAGTGCTTGCTGGATGGCGCTCATGCATCAGCGCAGTAGCTTCAAGGTTTGAGAGGCTGCATTGGGTGAGAGCAACCAGACGTGATACGTCGGGAAGGCCTGCGGGGGACGGCGGGGCGCGCACGTATCGCCACCCGCATATCTGCATGCACTTTTTGCAGTAGACGTCTGAGACCTCGTGCAAGCCTGCGCCAGCCGCGCCAGCGTCAGCGGCAGCCGCAGCAAAAGCAGGGCCTGCCGCACAGCACTGCCAGCCGCGGGCGCCCGGGCCGACCTGTGGTCATCACGCGCTCCTCCTGCGCGCCGAAGATGATGTTGATGAGCGCCACCGCCTGGAACAGGTACGCCTTCCCGTTGCGGCTGTGGAACGTCTGCGCGCCGCGCCGAGCCTCGTGAGCTCCGCGCCGGGTGCGAGCGCGGGCATGCAGGCGCCTGCGGCAGCGGCCTGCCTCGCATGTACATGCACGCAATGCCCTGCACCAGCTCGCTGCCACTGCGGTGGGAGAGCTCCTATTGCAGCGGCGCAGTCCCCGAGGCACCGGCCCGAGCTGGCCTGAGGCGCGGGTTGCAGTTATGCCTGAGCGGTCACATGTCAGGTCAGCAGCGCGGCGCCTGCGTGCTGCTGGCGGTGGCCTGAGCCAGCACAGACGCCCCGCCACAGTGCACTACCAGCCTGGAGCTTGGGAGCCTTGCCGTGCAGTGCAGCCAATGGCCCGGCCGCTCGGCATCGGTTTTCCGACGTGGCTGTGGGCAGCCAAGCTGCACGGGGCAGCCCCGGGCGCCTGCCGGGCTCACAACCACGCCGGCTCGCCCTCTCGGCCGGGCTGGGCTGCGGCACCAGGCAACTGATGGCAACCCAAGCCTACCCCTTTTGCTGTCCCTGGGCAGCCGCACCCGCGACATCAGGTCCGAAGCCTTTGCGAGGTGACAGCCGCAGTGCTCGCACGCGTAGCACGGGCCGTCCAGCTTCTGCAGAAATAGGCGCCCCATGTCGAGACCAGGCTCGGCTCGACAGGCTGTCAGGCAAGGCCGGAGGTATGCGCCAGCGGCCTGTCAGAGGTCTGCAGGCTCCCGCGCCATTCGCAGTCTGTGCATGCATGGAGCTTAACCTACCAGGTCCCGGGTACCTTGGTAATTTCGACTATGCAACACACAGCCATTTTGCACCTCTTGGCCTTGTCCAGGCTGCTCTCCAGCACTACCTGCCGCACACACTCCTGCGCTGTATCTGTGGCCCAGCAGCTGCTGTGCGTTGCGGGGCCTCTGCCTGTCAGGCAGCAGCGCCCCAGGGCGCCATGGGCACCGTGGACGCCGGAAGACTGTTCCTGGAGGCGCTCACGCTCGCGGGCGAGGCCGCGGACCTGAACGCCGCGAGCAACTTTGACACGACGGCGCTCAATGGGTTGCACAGCATCCAGGCGTCGCCTGGGCGCGTGCTGTGCCGGCTGCCGGTCGCGAAGCGCGTGCAGAACAGGTACAGCACGCTGCACGGCGGGTGTATAGGTGGGCGGCCTGTCCGCCCCGACTTGCCACACCGTGCAGGCCAGGCTTCTGACACCTGTTGTGAGCTCGAGGCCGCATTGTGCTCTCCCGCTTGAGCTTGAGGCCGCATTGTGCTCTCCCGCTTGAGCTTGAGGCCTCACTGCGCTCTCCCGCTTGAGCGTGAGGCCGCGTTGTGCTCTCCCGCTTGACCTGTGCTCCCCGGTGAATATGCAGACTAGGAGTGCCATGCTTTGCAGCGCTCGGGCGTGCAGCTGTGCCGACAGGCTCCGCTGCTGATGCTGGCATGCCTGCTTGCAGCCACGCTGGTGGACACAGTGACGAGCGCGGCGCTCGTCACCGTCAGCAAGCGGAGCGGCGTGTCCCTCAGCCTCAGCGTGGACTACCTGAGCCCCGGCACCGGCGGCGCAGAGGTTGAAATCGACGCCCGGGTGCGCCGTCCCCCTCTGCTGCCCCCCGAGAGCCCACCACCTGCGGCCTGCCACCTCAGCGTCTGAGGTGCTGCGCTCGTGGCGGCGGCGCCCCGGCGCCTCGCGTGCGTCCGGCGTAGGCCGTGCACATCTCCAAGCCGGGCGGTGCGGCGCCCGGCAGGTCGTAAAGGTGGGCCGCACCGTGGCGACGATCAATGCCGACATACGCATGGTCGGCGGCGGCCGGCTGGTGGCGCAGGCGCGGCACACCAAGTTCCTGCCCCCGGACGAGAAGGAGGCTCGGGGCCTGCCGCGCGCCAGGCTCTAGGCGGGCCGCCGGCGCCCCGCGCACGCGCGCGCCCCGGCACGCCGCGCCGGCGCCGCGCCGGTGCGCCGGCCCCCCGGCCGCGGCGCAGCTGTCTGGGCTGTGGCAAGCGTCTGGGCGCGCATGCAGGGCGCGCCCAGCCGTACGTGGAGGGGCTGACTTGGAGGCGTGGCGTGCAGGCTCCTGTTACGCAGAGCGGGCGGCCAGAGTCCCACAGGGCGATCGGGCGGAAGCGGCTGCCGGCAGGGCGCCAAGAAGTGTCGTGTGTGAGGCAGCGGGGTGTGTGACGCTGCAACAGCTGTCAGGAAGCTTGTGCGCGGGACTGCAGTAGGCACACAACCGCTTGTGCTAGAGAGTCTCTAGCAGAGACTGCAGGTGTGCACAGGCTGCATGGTTGCGCTTTGATGGATGGGGTTTGTGCTGAGTGGAGCGACGCTGGCTTTGAGCAGAGCTGCACCGTCCGTGACAGGGGGCCCAGGCGCAATGGTTTGAGTGTTGGCTTCCATGCCCGTCCTTTGCCACGGGCGGAGGGCTTGACCGGGCTGGGGGGTGATTGCATGTCTTGTAGCGGACGTGGACGTGTTGCCAGGAAGTGCCGAGTAGAGTGTTAGGAGTCCATGGTGGCCATGCGAGGTGCGCATGGCAAGGCGCAGGGCGCCTGCCTCTGGCCGGCGGCAGTGCGGAAAGTTGTAGCATTAAGAGGTTAGGGTCTGCTTGTAACATGAAGCATGATGAGCCTCATGTGGTCCGACGTCCTATGGGCACCCGCCGTGACAACTTATCCTGGAGCTCTGGTGCACCTCCGCCAATGACAACATATCAAGGACGCTGCAAATGGAGGCACACTGAAGAAAACCAGCGCGACACTGCTGCTACGCTCTTCGCAGCCTAGCGCGCAGCGCTGTCACGCACTGCGGCGGCCTGCATCGGCACACTGGTCACCGGCTTGAATGTATGCGTCAACACAGAGCATGCCTTCGACCTGTACAGCATGCGGGCTGCAGAGCTAGTATCTACGTGCACCAGAACAGCCAAAACTGGTCTCACACGTCGCATCATGTGATGCCCCGTGTAGCGAGCACTGCCGAAGCCGGGCCCGACGCCGCCGCTGCCCGCAGCACGTCCGCGACTCCCGCGGCCGGCGCCCGGCGGCGTCAGGCGCGGTCGGTGGGGAAGGCCGTCGCGCGCGGGACGCTCGAGTACGAGAAGGGCGCCAGGTTCATGGTCGACTGCGCGCGCACCACCCCCAGGCGGCGCTGTTAGGTCGCTGGACGCAAAAGCAACGATTTGCGCACAGTCACTCGAATGCAGGGACACGATGCAGGCCATCCACGCACGTTGCTTCAAGAGGCAGCCAGCCCGGGCCAGCGCGCGCGCCTTGACTTGAACGATGACGGCGTGTGGCGCATCGCGACCGGCGCGCTCGGCAGGCTGCCGTGCCGCGCAGGCAGCGCGGCCGAGCGGCCGGCGCCGCCCGGCGGCGCCGGCACCGGCGCAAAGCGCGGCGGCGTGCCGGCCTCCTCGCCGTAGCCGGCCAGGCCGTCGGCCTCCGCCACGGCGGCCGCCTTGCGCGCCTCGGCCTCGTCGCCGCGGCCGTACACCAGCGTGCCGGAGACCAGCACCACGAACCTGCGCCGCATCAACGCAGTTTCATAATTATGTCCATCAGGTTCATAGACCCCTGGCAGCGCCACCGGAAGTGCACCGTGGCTCACACCAAGCGAGGCAGCCTGTGCCTTGCCGCAAGCCGTGTTGCTCGCTCGAGCGCCCTACACAAACGCCATGCATGCAGCCGCCCGCCGCGGGGCGGCTGTTCGGCAGGACGCGCGGCGCGCGCGCCTTGCGCGGCGCGCGCGCGCCAATTGGAGCGGCCACACAGGTGCACTGCAAGCCCGTGGCGCGCCGTTGACGAGCTGAGCGGGGGACGGGACTTGGGCGCGGGGCATGCGGGCGGGGCGCGCCCGGCCGCCTGGATGAGCGAGTAGGTCGACCAGGACTCGCCCAGCGACCCCATGCCCAGTGGCGTGTAAAAGAGCAGCAGGTCGACCAGCCACACAAAGAGCGTGCGCGTCGTCTCGAGCACCGTGCGGAACACCGCGCCCAGCTGGCCTGCGCGGGCGCCGCGCGCGCGCTGAGCCCCTGGGGCAGTCCTGCGCCGTCCTCGTTGGCACGCCCCGGCGCTGCCACACCCGAGCAGGCTCTGCCCAGGCCGCTGGCCGGGCCCGCATGCGCATACACAGGGAAGGGCAGCGTCAGGGCCCCCCGCTCGCGCCCTCACTGGGCCATACACCAGCGTCGAGCAAACCCCCACAGCATCGTGACGGGCGGCCTGCGCTGATGACCCGGGCTGCGGCGGCCGACGGCGCGCTCATGGCCCGCGGGGGTGACTCGCCCGGGTGACTCCGCCGCAGGTTCGCGGGGATCGGGCAGTTGGAGGGCGCGCCTGTCACACACATGCCGGAGAAGTTGTACAGCAGCAGCGCGGCCATGTCCACGGCCAGCAGCACCGGCAGCCCGACCGAGCCGCCGATCATCTGGCGCGCGGCGGCGCACACGTGTCAAGAGGCGCGCGGCGCGGGGCGGCGCGCTCACTCGCGCTGACCGCGCAGCGGCACGCGCCGCACTGGGCGCCTGCCCGCGCGCACGCTCCGCGTCGCCCCCGCTCGCGCTCGCTGACACAGGCGGACCTCGTGCTTGCAAGCTCGCCGTGCGGCAGCAAGGGCCATGTGGACGCAAGGGCCGCGCGTGTGCAACACAGGCGGCACAAGCCATGGCCGCCCGCGAGGCCATGTCGTCGGCTGTCGGCGACCAGCGTAAACATCACAGCTGCCGACTCAATGCCGCCCCGACCAGCAGCCGAGCGACGTCCCCTCATGCCGCCTCAGCGGCGGCCCCCACCCCTCCACGCCCGCGCCACCCTGCTGCCGGCTGGGGGCTGCGCGGGCGCGCGCGCACATGCAGCGAGTCGATTGTGTCCTCATGCACGCCCTCGCCGTCCACGCCCGGCAGGAAGTAGACCGCCGGCAGCATGATGGCCACCATGGCCAGCAACCCGATGACGCCCTCCCAGCCGACGATCTTCAGCGGCGCGACCGCCAGGTCCGCCATGAAGTAGTCCTCGAACGTGATCTGCGCCGCCTGGACCGCCTGCGCCACGCGCCACCGGGGTTATACTTTATTTGCAAACTACAAATCTAATATTTCAAAGAATTAATGATGCGTTCCACATCTTCACGCTGAGTTCCAATCCTTTCAGACTTATATCAGGCTGCGCTGCCTGTGCCGCCCTGGCCCGCACTGCACCAGCCGCGCGCGCCCCGGCAGGCCCCGACCTCAACCTCCGCTCAATATGCCGCGCTCTCCGGGTGGGCACACACTGCCGACAAAGTGGGACGAGCATGGCGCTGTCACGCACTTACCGGCGCGGCCGGCGCCTCGCGCCGCCCGGCGGCCGTGCGCAACGCGCTGCAGCAGCATAGGCAAGCGCGCCGCACCTGTGATGCAACGATAAGGCCCATGCCGAGCAGCATCTGCGGCACCGACACCACGTGCGTCTGGCTGCCCTCCCCCGAGAGCACGCTCGAGAGGCCCACCAGCGTGATGCCCACCTGCGGCGCGCTGGCCCCCGCCGGATTGTGAGCCTGGCCGCGGCCGTGCTCTTGCCGACAGGGCTGGCATGTTACAGAGCGCGTGTTCGCTCAAACAGCGCGCACGCCTGGTCAGCATGCACCCACTCACGGTATCAGCGCGAAAAGGCTGGCGGAGTGCACAGAAGCTGGAGCAGGGGGCCAGCGCAGCATGGCAGGTCGGCATGCTCTCACCTCACACACACAGACCTGCACACAAACCTGTGCGTTGCGAGGCCTGGTCGCGGCTGGCCTCGCTTACTTGGGACGAGGCCCACAAGCGCGCACGTGCGCGCTCGCTGCCACACCCGCTGCACGGGGCGCTGCGCGGCAGCGGGGCGGGCGCGCGCCACGCAGCACAGGATGCCGAGCAGGTGGAAGCGGTTGAGCGTGCGGCGCAGAAACAAAACCGCGAACAGCGCGGCGAACAGCATCTCCGCGCCGCGCATCATCTGGTACACGCTGGCTGTGACGGACAGCAGGCCGACGTTCATCAGCACCGTCGCCACCAGATCGAACGCGGTCGGGATGGCCAGCATGGCCGTCTGCCGCCACTCGCTCCGCGCCTTGCCGTCGCCCTGCGTCGCCGCACAGGGGCTGTGAACACCCCAGCACCAGCAACACGAGGCTGTCCACACTCTCCCCAGAGGCGGCGTAAAGCCTGGGTTGCAGTTGTACAGGAGCGCGGCGCCAGTGCTCAGCACACTGAGCTGCGCGCCAAGGACAGCGCTCTGCAGGGAACTGACGCTCTGCGTGGCTGAGCGGAATGCCGCAGTGCGGCGTCAGCAGGGAATGACAGCATACAGGGCCGCCGGAGCCTAGGACTCCATGTGGGGAGGGCAGGAGGTTCTGTAGGCGGCACAGGCCGTAAAAACGCGTGGACAAGCTGAGCAGCCTTGTGACGTGCGCAAGCGCGAGGGGCTCACAAACGACTCCTCAGCGACGGCGTTGTTGAGCAGCGGGTAACGAGCCTCCTCCGCGCCGTCAGCCGCGGCACGACGGCGCAGCTGCCACTGCTCCAAGAAAGCCAGCGGCAAGCAGAAGCTCATACCAAAGAACATAACAGTCGTCATGAAGTACGGCTTCCTAAAGTACTTGTCCACCCCATCGCGGCCGGGTCCCTGCAGCTCATACACTGCCGCACGCGCGCACACACAGGCGTCTGCAAACAGCGCACGCAGGCCCATGGCAGCAAGCGGCAGAAGCTCGAACAGACAGACACACTAGCTTGGAGGCGCGGCACGCACCTATTTTCGCGAACAGGGAAGTAATTGTCCCAAAAACAATAAGCCCAGTGATGCTGAGCACGGCTGCAAAGTTGATGTTGCCGGGGGGCGCCATAACGGCCTCTGAGCTATCGCAATTATGGCCGCGGAGAGTCTATTAGCCCGCACGTCACCTTTCACCCTCCACCTGGTGCATTACAGCACACTCGTCCCCACTCAGCAGGCAGACCAGCTGACAGCGGCAGAAGCACACAATGCGTCAGTATGTTGGTGTCGGGCGCCTGCCAGAGGCCAGGCAGCGGACCTCGGGCTGGAGGCAGGGTGGAACCTTGGGCGGGTTGCTTTCCAGGCTAGCCAGCATGCCAAACAAGGAACATTCTGTGCTACTGGTACCATGCATGCGGTTGCAACAACGATTTGCGCGAGCAGCTTCACACTGATCAGAAGCAGTGCCATATAGGGGATCTCCTGTGCGACCCAGCTGCCGTTCAATCGTATCAGGCTAGACTAACGGCGACACCTGCACTATGCACTCCCTGGCAAGCATGAAAACACGCGCAGTGTGTCCACTGACCAATGTCAAACCCAGACACATCATGCACTCCCGCGGCACGGGGCAAAGTCCTAGTGCCACACTTGTGACAAGCTGGACAGGCGTACCACACAGTGAAACAATCACGGGAGCTGCAGGTGCAGCCACAATGCTGTCAGCGCGGAAGCCTTTGAGCAAAATGCAACATAAAAACGCTGAATTAACTTTTGCCCTGCAAACCATAGAAAGCATAGACTGTTTGTACACAACAGGAAACCCGAGCAAGCTCATTATTGTATGCGTGCACAATGTGGTGCTCATCCTTTGGCTCGGTAAGCGAGCTGTGCCAGGAGGACTGCTGCATACAAGTGAACCACCAGCTTCCCTGACAGGCCTCGAGGCCGTCTGCATGCTCTGCGACCCCCGGCGCCAGCACAGCGCTGGCCACCACGCCAGCATATGTGGCTCCAAGCATGCGATGTTGCTGGGCCCCCTCGACAGCGAGGGCCTGTATGCATCACACGGCTGTGCGTCAGGCCATGTGGCTGCCTGGCTGTGCCGCAGCTGGCGCGCCCCGGGCCTGCATGTGCGCCGTGAGGCTCTGTGCGCCGGTGTAGCTGAATGATGAGATGTTCATCGTGCTCTGCGCGGCCCCAAGGCAGAGTTCATATCGTCCTGGAGACGTCGCAGGCAGTGCAGGCCAGGCACGCTTGCCCTTCACACAACGTATGAGCACATGCAAGCCACCGTGTGCACGCAGCGCCACAGCACAGGCCGATGACGCCGCCAGCGCGAACGCCTCCAAACCAGGCACACACGCGCAAGAGCGAAATGATGCCTCCACAGCGATGCGGCCATACATGCGCTCAGGCACACCATGGTCAGCAGGGCTTTGCACTGACACCAACGGGTGCCGCCGACAGGCGCGCGCCTTCATCGACAGCGCGGCGCCGATGGTCTGCGGCGACGCGGCCGCCACCGCGCGCCTTGGCACGCGCACGACCGGCATGCGCGCGTCCGGCGCGCCCGCCGGCGCAACGGGCGGGCGCGCGAGCTCGGGCGGCGGCGTGCCGCCCGCCTCCGTGCCCATGGTGGAGGCCAGCAGGGGCAGCTCCGCGAGCACCTCCTCCTCGTCGCCCCGGGTGTACACCTGCGGGCGTGCACAGCCGCCTTGAGGGCTGGCAGCGAGTGACCGCGACCGCAAACAGGGTATGTGTCCGTGCACAGGGCAGCCCAGTGTCCAGCAAGATGCAGCAGCCTGTGGACACCTGTGGCGTGCGGAGGCCGTGGGAGCGCGGGGACGCTGAGGCGCTGCAGGGTCTCTGCTCTGCGGCCAGCAAGGGTGTTGCAAATGCAAGCTGTAAAACAAGAGGCAGTTCCGGGCTGTGCTGAAGCGCACAACTGCTGATTGCATCCTGCCCGTGCAGGCGCCACCCCAGACGGCAGGCTGGGGGGCGCAGGAAGGGCGTGTGCAGACACACACGACATGCGCAGGGCTCGCATGGCGGTGATGGGAGCTTGCAGCACGGGCTGTGTAATTTTGGAAAGGTATTGCTATGGGGCTCAGTGCGCACCAGTGTGCCGCACACGAGGACCACAAACCTGCGAGGCAAGCACAGCCTGATCAGTGCTGAGGCCCATCGGGCCACGATGACACTGCCTGCCAAGCGGCTCGTCTCTGCTGCAATTTTTTTAAAGGGCGTGTATGCGCTAGAGATGGCGCTTGATGCTGCGCAGCCTGCGCGGTAGGACCTTGACTGCACGCATTGTGGTCAGCACAGGGGTAGCAGGGGGCCTGTAATGAGTCCACGTTGACAGGAGTGCTATTGACAGGCCTTTGCGGCTCCGAAGAGAACCCCAGCAGGGCAGGAAGGGGTGCCCGAAGGGAGGCAGGGTGGGACAGTCGCCGATGGGGAGGCAGCGTGGGGCGCCGCCGCGCACCCGACGGCCTGCACATACGAGTACCGGCTCCACGACTCGCCCAGCTTCCCCACGCCCAGCGGCGTGTAGAACAGCAGCAGGTCCGCCAGCCACACGAACAGCGTGCGCGTCGTCTCCAGCACCGTGCGGAACACCGCGCCCAGCTGGCCTGCGCGGGCCCCGCCTCAGGGCGCCGCACCCCCGCCGCCGGGGACGTACGGCGCCACGCTGCTTGTTCCCGAGGAGTGACGGCCCCTGACTCATCTGCGCCTTGCTGTCAGCAGGTGCGCGCCCCACTCACATGCACAGCGATGCACGCACTGCTCTTCGTTGCAGTGACAGTGAGCCTCCGCAGCCAGTGGCCACGGAAGGTGTCGCTCGTCGCTGGTCTGACACGCGCATGGCGGGAAGCGCGTCTGACGTTGCCGTCACAGCCACCCGCTGTCGCGCAGGTCTCGTGCATGCAGGTGGGTTTCGGCGGACGCACCTGTGACGCTCATGCCTGCGAGATTGTAGAACAGCGACGCGGCCGCATACACAGACACGATGACGATCAGCGACGTCGAGCCGGAGATGATCTGCCGGGCAGGGCACCCAGTCAGCAGCAATCACCCCTCCTGGCACGGATACCTTGCGTCTGGCCGCAAGGGACACACAGGAGGACCCGGTCGCAATGGAGTGCACACCACGCCTGCTCCGCCACCATAAGAGTGGCCCTGCAGACAGGGGTCCACCTGTTTCACATGATCTACTCTTTGCTCCTATGGGCACTCCCACGGCAGACGCATGCATGGCAGCTGCGATGTCGCACATGCAGCGAGTCGATGGTGTCCTCGTGCACGCCCTCCCCGTCCGTGCCCGGCAGCGCCGCCACAACGGGCAGCAGCGCGCCGGCCATGAACACAAAGCCCAGCACGCCCTCCCAGCCCACAATTTTGAGCGGCAGGACGTCGAATGACGCCATGAAGTAGTCCTCGAACGTGATCTGGCCCGCCTGTACGGCCTGCGCGCCGCACGGGGCCGTATATTTTGCCGCACTGTTGCACGCTCATGAACAGAGCCGATTGTGGGTTTGGCTTGCCTGTGATACTGTCACAGCCTGCAGCGCAGCGCAGCCGCCTGTGAACACACTGGAGATGCGGGTTGAGGCAGCACAACATGCGGCAGCCAGCGACACTGACCGCTGCTCACACAGGCACGAAGGCTGTGGGCGCGGCTCGGGTGTCAGTCAGCTGGGTGTCTACTCCAGTGGCATGGCTCGCTCAGTCGCACAAGCTTTTTCCCCAGCACGCGCGGCAAGCGGCAATCAGGAGCACAGCATGGTGCGCGCCTGCGACGCAACAATCAAGCCCATGCCTGTGAGCATTTCGCCGGTCGATACGGCGTGCGTCTGGCTGCCCTCCCCGGACAGCACACTCGCCAGGCCCACCATCAGGATGCCCACCTGCTCTCACACTAGCGTGAGTGGCAACTGTACTCCGCAGGGGCCTGTCCGCTCGAAGCACGTCAGTGTGCAGGACACCACATGTGCTATCTGACGGCTGGGGAGCAGTCTGATGGAAGAGGACAAAAGGGTCGCCTAGCGCACCAAGCAGCACGCGATGCCTGTGTAGTGCAGGCGGTTGAGCGTGCGGTGCAGGCAAGTCACAGCCAGCAGGGCCGCAAAGAGCATCTCGGCGCCGCGCAACTGGGCGCGCACCGCAGTGCGTTTGTAAGCAGGCTGGGCACCAGCACTGCGCTGCCCAGCACGCAGGCGGCTGCTCCGCTTGCTGCTCATGCAATTATGCTAATGCAGGACTGCAACCTTAGGAGGTGCTGCTACGCTGTCAGCGCCTGCCGGCCACAGAGCAAGGACTGACTGGATTGGCTTCCACAGGTGTCGCACCATCTGATATACGCTGGCTGTCACGGAGAGCAGGCCCACATTCATCAGCACTGTGGCGGCCAGGTCGAACACGGTGGGAACAGCGAGGATCGCTGCCTCGCGCAACGCGCTGTTGCGCTTTGGTGCCTGCGCCGCTCACAGGACCTCGGTGTGCTGTGTGCAGCCTGCCGCGCGCATGCTCGGGCTGCTGGCAACGTATGCACCACATGCAAATACCATAGCAGGAGCAGCGGTGCCGTGGCTGATGTGGGTCGAAGGGGCGCGCCTCCATGGGAAGACTTTCAAGCAGGGGCTTGGTGGCGCCGTCGGCGGCCAGCGCTGCCGCCCGCCGCCTGTTCCGCCACTCCTCCAGGTAGGCGAGTGGCAGGCAGAAGGCCATGCCAACAAACATGATTGTGACCATCAGGTACGGCTGCGCGTAGCGGCACGGCGTCAGCACTTGGGCAACAAAGCAAAGGCGCCAAGCACATCTCAAGTGGCTGCTGCGTGTGGCGCCACCTTGCGAAAGTATTTTGTCTTTCCATCTCGTCCCGGGCCTTCCAAGTCATAGGCTGCGCGCCAATGCACGCCGTGTGAGCAAGCCAAAGGGGCGTGGACTTGTGCCCGGCGGCCAGTCTGATATGTCAGGTGCTAGGACGGCGCCCCTTTGCAGCCGAGTCAGGCTTGCACATTGCCCTGCTGCATTAGGTCAGTGCCACAGCAAGCACTCAAAGCTGGCGCTGCCCAGCAGACCTGCTAGCGTGCTGTGCACAGACGGGTGAGCTGAGAAACGGCGGCCGAGGCAGGTTTATTGCAGGCTGGTAGCGCTAGAAACTTGCCCTCTGCTCCAGGCCAGTGCCTTCTGCCTCACACGCACCTATTTTCATAATGAGCGTTGTTGCTGTTCCGAAGAGCAGAAGACCACCCACGCTGAGCACCACGCCGACTCTCAACATTGTGGCTGTACCCCGCCAGCGGCGGCGCAAAGCCAACGCAGTAAGCTCGGGTCAGGATGGGAGAGGAACAATGTCACCTTCAGGACGGTAGAGCGCAGACAGACATGTCTGGCGCGCTGATGTCGAGTTGAGCCTGCAGCGGAACAAAATTTAAAAAGCAGGGCTGCTCATATGATTGCAGGCAGGCTGAGGCAGGCCAGTAGGTCGCTGCGGGAGTGGGTCGCTGTGCTGTCGCAGGAGCCTCGGCATGCCGCGCGGTGCGAACGCCTCACGGCAGCAGCAGGCCTTTGAGGCGCTGCTGGACGAGGACTTTCAGGATGCCGCGGCCCCGGCTCGGCCCGCGCGGCCGGCGCCGAGGCGCCGCGGAGGCCGCGGCGGCGCCAGGAGGCAGGCCAGCGGCGGCGGTGGAGGCTTCCAGCTGCGCTGCGACGCGGAGCGCCAGTCGGCGATCGCCGACGAGCGCGCCGCAGACCTGGAGCGCCTGCAGGCATGCAACATGGGCTATGCGCTGCAAGCACTGCGCTTCTGCCTGCCACTTGGACAGTGTCGATGTGGAGCCGGGAAGGCTGGCAAAGAGGGGACCTGCACCGCATGTCGCCCACACTGAAGGGTAGGCCGGGAGGGGACCTGCGCTGTATGCCCCTCCCCCTCCCAGCCCCGTCTGACAGGCGCCCTGTGGCAGGAGCTCTGCGGCGACACCTTCGAGCAGGCCACGCTGGAGGCGGTGTACGACGCCGTCGGCGGGTCCCTCGACGACGCGCTCGCGGCGCTGCTGGCGATGGGCGCGGACAGCGGCGCAGCCGCGGCCGCTGCTGGGCCACAGCCCGGCAGTAACACCAGCACCAGTGCGCTCGCCACGGCTTGTCTGCACGCACGTGCTGATCGCGCCCACCCACAGTGTCACCAGCATACGATCCCACACGCTGCTAAGCAGCAGGCTACCGGCAGCTACTCACTGTACCACCAGGCCCACGCAGCAGCCCCTCTGCCTGAGCACGGCTTGTAGCTGGCATGCCGTGCGCTGACGGGGAGCCGCGGCCGCCCCGCAGGCCCCTGCTACTGGAGCCTGCTGCCGCCGGACTGCCAGCGCAGGGTGTGGGCGCGGCTGTCCATGTGGGACCTGGCGCGCTGCGCGCGCGCCAGCCGCGATTTTGCCGCGCACGTGCGCGAGCAGCGCGCCGCCACGCGCTCGCTCGCCGTGCCGCCCGGTGCGCGCCCGGCCGTGGGCTGGCCAGCGTGCCGACGCCGTGCGCGGCGCGCGAGAGCGCCGTGGGACGCCGCAGTCGCGTTCCATCCTGCGTGCGCATTGTATAGCCGCCCTGGGCAACCCCTGGTGGTGCACAAAAGACCAGAGAGCAACCCGCGGCTGCCCCCAGCAGGCCAGTTGCCTGGGCCATAGTGGGGTCCAGTGGCCGCAGATCGGGCCGTACGTCACCTGCCACACTACCCGCCGCCTGATCCGGCTCGGCAAGCGGCTTCCCACCAGCACACGCTCCCGCGCCGCGCGCCCCGCCCCTGTGAGAGCGTCCGGCCATGCCCCGGCAGGCCTGTCGCCCGGGGCGCTGCGCGGGATGGTGGCCGCGCACGGCGGCGCGGGCACGGTGCTGCTGGCGCGCGCGGCGCCCGCGCTGCGCCACAGCCACCACTTCTCGGCCGTCTGGGCGGCGCTGGCCGCGGGGTCCGCCGCGCGGCCGGGCGGCGGCGCGCCCATCAGCGCGGTCGACCTGCGCGGCTGCGCCGCGCTCGCGAGCGCGGACGTCGCGGCGCTCTGCGCCGCGCTGCCCGCGCTGCGGTGCGCGCGGCGGCGTGAAGGTTGGGATGGTGATGTGCTCGGGGTGGTGAATGCATGGGCGCGGTGGTGTGGCCGCGAGGTCCGGCGCGAGGCAGGCGGCGCCCCTGTCCGCACAGTGCGCCATGCAACCGCCCGCGGCGGCCGACGCGGGACATGCTGCGCCCACACGCCTGCGTAGCGAAGACCAGGGTCTGTAGGGTTGGGAAGCCCTGCTGGGCACCGCTTGTGGCGCGGTAGTGCCCGCGTTCTGTTGGTGCTCTGCATGCATGTGCTGCAGCGCTGCACATGCATGCAGACAGCAGCAAACAGGAACCCGAACAGGCGGCTACGAGTGAGTGCGCGGATATGCTGGCGCGGCGCAGGAGTGTGTCGCTGGCGGGGTGCGCTGGCATCGACGACGCCGCGCTCGTCGCGCTGTCGCGCTACCGTCGGGACCCCGGCGCCGCGCAGGCGGCCGGCGGCGGCGGCGGCACGGGCGGCGCGGGCGGCGCGGGCGGCGCGGGCGGCAGCGGCGGCGACGGCCCCGGCGCCGCGGAGGGTGAAAGCGCGCCGGGGCGCGCGATGGACGCCCTGAGCCTGCACCTTGGGGCGGCGCCAGCCGCGCCGCGGCGCGCGAGCGCGGCGCGCGCGCGCGTGGAGGGCAGCTTTGCTGCGGCGCGCGCCGTGCACAGCCCCGCCATGCCAGCGGCCGCGGCGGGCGGCGGCGGCGGCGGGCTGGAGGCAGTGTGTATTGCCGGCTGCGCAGGCGTGACGGATGCGGGCGTGCAGGTGCGCCTGCGTTGCGCACGCCGCAGAGAAGCGTGCATGCACTTGGCAGTTGGAACTCCTCTAGGACGCACACCCTGCAGCTCGCGGGCCCGCTCTCTGTGCGCGTTGCTGGTATGGGCTAGGGTAGGTGGCAGGCGTGAGCGCTGGTAAGTGGTGAAGCTGGCGGGTATCACGCTGGTGCTGGTCCGCGTCAGCCTGGCTGCCCAGGCTCGACGCAGGGACCAGCGGACGCGTCCCTTCTGACCGCCCAGCAGCGGGCGCGCTGACTGCCTGTGCAGGAGCAGTCCTACAAACCTTAAATAGACTGCCTAGGGTTAGGTGTGAGTTTGAGGTCACAGGTGGGCGCCGCAGGCGCTGCTGTACGAGGGCGCGAGCGCGCGCTCGCTCACGTGGCTCAACGTGTCGCGCTGCGAGGGCATCTCGCGCGCCGCAGTCAGGCTGAACCCCCGGGCACGCCCTCCCCGGTCACGCGCTCGGCGTTGGTGCGCCGCGCCGCCAGGCAAGCTTCCGCGGCCGGGCCTGGGCTGCAGCCCGCCGGCCTGAGCTCAAGCAGGCGGGGCTGCGGGGCTGCGGCTGGCACTGTGGGGGCCGCCGCTGGGCTGCAGCCCTTCCTTGCCCATGTGTGCACCAGGCCACGGCAGGCGCAGCGCCAGGAGTCGCGCCTGTCCCCGCGAGGCCGCGAGGCCTGAGAGCCCCCACAGCGTCAGGGCGCCAGCCGGCCGACCTCCGACTCAGGGCTCCAGCCTTGCATGTGTTTGTGCATCACAGCTGCGTTGGGTGACCGGTTACTGTCAAAGGCAATGACCTTGCAGGCTGCGCATTGACTCTGCTGAGCCGGCGGCGGCCCGCAGGGCGTGCTGCGCTGCCTGCGCGCCAATGCCTGCCGCGGGATGGACTACATGATGATGATGCTGCCGCGTGACACGCCGCTGACGGAGCTCTTGCTGTCAGGCGCGGCGGGCGCCCCGCCGTGGGATCCGGGCAGCGTCTCGAGTGCCGGGCGCCGGGTGCAAGCAGCGCGCCGCATGATGGAGACCTGTTAGGTGAGCGTGCAGAGAGCTGTGTGTGTCGCTGCAGGCGCGCCACAGATGCTGACTGCGGCGCGCGCGCGCCGCTCACCGCGCCGCACTGACGCCGCCTGTGGGGGGCGCGCAGACTGCCGCGGCCTGCACATGCTGAGCACGAACGCGCGGCACCTGCAGATCCTCAACATCAGCGGCTGCGGCGCGCTGCGCGTGCTCGCGGTCGAGGCGCCCGCGCTGCGCAGCCTGGCCGCCTCGCAGGCGCGCCTACCGCCCGCGCCGGCGGCGCGCGCAGGAGCCTGGCCGGCTGGGATGGCTGCTCGGCTCCTGTCGCCCGGCGTGCACGCCATGGCTGCGGCGGCCCTCTGTGCGGGACTGCTTCGGCGCCATGTACATGGTAGGTTATGGTAGGGTATAGGGATAGGGGTACATCTAGAGTTAGCACTAGGGTAGGCCATGCTGGGCTGCGTCCGCTGAGCGGGGCCGCGCAGCCGCTGGTGGCTCCCTGCGTGTGTAGTCATCTGTGTGTGCGCATGCCGAGTGCACGACTGGTGCTGCCCCACGGGTGTCAGGAATGCGCGAACGCAACCCTAACCCTAGCCGGCCTCCCCTTTGCCCGCCGTCCAGAGCGCTCGCCAGGGGTTCGCGGCTGACGCGCCGCCGCGCGGCGCGCAGTGCGGGTCGCTGGGGACCCTGCCGCGGGGCGCGTGCCCCGACCTGCGCGAGATCAACCTGTTTGGCTGCCGCCAGCTGGAGGCCGAGGGTGCGGGGCCCGCAGGCCAGCGGCGCGGCGTCCGAGAAGGCAGCGCGCGCGCGCCAGCGTGGCGCGCCAGCGCAGGGCGCCGCATGCTGTTCGGCCTGAGCGGCCTGGCCGCCCACTTCCTACAGCCGCCCTGCAGTCCTGGCAGGTGCGGCACTCACCCACTGAAGCCCGCGCTCGCAGCCCTCGAGGAGATGACGGCCCACGCGCCCGCGCTGGAGCGCCTCAACGTCACCGGCTGCGCCGCGCTCAGCCGGCTGGCGCTGCCGACGAACAGCGCGCTGCGCGAGCTGGATGCAAGCGGCTGCGCGCGGCTGCGCGTGCTGGCCTGCGCGTCGCCCGCGCTGACGAGCCTGGTGGCGCGCGCGTGCCCGCAGCTCGCGGTGCGCCGCGCCTGCGCGCCAGTGCTTGGCGAGCCGCGCGCTGGGGTTGATGGGACCTGTCTCAGCACAGTGGGTTAACAAGCAGTCGTGCAATGCACCATACATGGGCTGCTGTGCCCCACTGGTCCGCATATGTCTGGGAATGCAGCATGGCCAAGTGGCACTTCACAGCGCTTGAGGGCTGACTAAAGCAGTGCAACCCTTCCCTGGCGGCAGGAGGTGCGCCTGGGCGCACTCGCGCTGCAGCGGCTGGACCTGGGCGGCTGCGGCGCGCTCGCGCGCCTGGCGCTGCCGGCGCTGGAGGCGCCCGCGGCGCAGCCGCGCGCCGGCGCCGCCGCGCCCGCGCCAGCGGTGCGCCGAGGCCCCCGCGCGCTGGTCCCTGCAGCCGTGCGCGGCGTGCGCGCGCACGCTCGGCAGGCATGCCTGGCGCATGGTGCCGGCGCGCTGTGTGCGTCCGCGCGTGCGCAGCTTCCAGAACCCGCATCAGCGGCACCCAGCTGACGCGATGGGGCCCGGCGCGCTTGTGCGTCGTGCATGCTGGCTCCCCTTGGAGCAGAGAGGCACAGGTGCCTCTCTGGTGCAGGTAGGCCGGAGCAGGCCCGCTCGCTCGAGTGCCTGTGTGCGCAGCCGCAGCAGCAGGCTGAGCAAGCTGATGCACGAGCGGACGCGCGCCGCGCCGGCAGCCGGGCGCGGCCATGCCGCGACTGTGCCGCAAGGCTGCCGCACATGTGGTGGGTTGGGGCACCTGCAGGGGCGCCTGTTGCGGCAGGCGGCGTTGCACGTGTGCGTGGACGGCTGCGATGCGCTGCCAGCCGGGGTGGCTGCGCGGCTGCGGGCGCTGAGCTCTGGGCCTGGGCGCCACCAAGCCGCATAGGGCCGGGCTGAGCGGCCTGCGGTGCCATGGTGCCTGCGGCCGCACGCGCCGGGCCCTGGCGTGCCCCGCTATGTGCCTGGCGGGGATGCAGCCGCCGCGGCGCTCCGGATGCGCGAGCACCGCCGCCGCGCGCCTGGGGGCGCTCACAGGCTGCACCGCCGCCGCGCCTGCTAATGCCTGGCCCGAGGATGCAACAAGCCCAGCGAGGCGCGCAGCTGGGCCGTTTGGTGATTTGGCAGCTGCGTTGGCTGCTGCGCTGCGCTGCATGCGGAAGAGCGTCCGGCGCTCTGAGCGACAGCATGCTCTGGCCTCCCCTGCGTAAGATGTAAGTGGTCCCAGGATGCGCTACCATGCTCTAAAAGAGGTCTGAGCATGCAAGGCCCGCCGAATTATCCTTGCGCAAGCAGCCCAGTGGTGGATGAGTGCGTGCAAGGCAGTGATTGTACAGGGTGACACTTTATAGCGCTGAACATGTTGCAGGAGCGAAACCATGTTGTGGCACACGAGGACAAGCTGATGCAGCCATGACAAACACAAAAGCAACTGTCAGTGTATGCGCAGAAGAGCTCAGTTACAAGCATGCCGCATGCGAGCCAAAGTTTCTACATGGTTGCGGTCACGCTTTTGCTGCTACACAACCAAGCGCCTGATAGCTTACACAAGACAACACCAAAATAGCGCCATTCCACGGCGAGTGGACATGCGGCACGACGAGGACACATTTGGTGCCAACGTGCGCGAATAGCGCAGCAGAACACGCGACACAGAGACATGTACAGGCATGCAGCTCCCCACTGCGCCAAGCCTCAAAGAGCTGCGCGGTGGGTCCCTGGCGGCGCTGCTGCAACACGCTCCGCAAATATATGATGTGTGTCGCGTACCTGCGCCATTGGAGAGCGGCGCAGTCTTGCAGCAGGAAAGAATGCTTGGTTAGCCACCACCAGTCAAAAGCACACCCAACACCAGTGCACCCCGCCCAACACAACCACAACTGCCACCATCCTGCCACGGCTAGAGGCAAAGCCGCCGCCGCACTATTACAAAAAGGCGGGGCCACAGGAGCCCAATATTCGCACAACGTACTGCCAAGCCTGCTACAAAGGAGGAGCGCACAACTGCTGAAGCATATACCACTGCACAGAGTCGCAGCGCCCATAACAGCGCGACATTTGCACAATTGCGTTGTTGCAGCGTGACAAAGACCCGCCGCACAACGCGTGCCCCAACGCGCATCATTGCGCTCAACACAGCCTCAGACCCCATTGGGCTGGCCGCTACGCAGGCCTGCCACCTGACGCGGGAGCTCACCACCACCACAGCCTTGAAGGCATCACGCCTGCACAACAAGCCCCTCTCGCGCGGAGCAACACCACCTCGACCATGCCCTGCTCAGGATGAGCCAACACACGCCAGCTCGAGCTAGGCCCTAGCCCCCACATCGCCCCATGCGCCCTGGCCGCTACAGAGCCGGCGGCCGACACACACCACGCGCGCGACTCGCCTCGCGCGCTTGGCGTCCGCAGGGGGTGAACCTCGCCGGTCCCATGCGCGCCGCCACCCGGTGCACGCCCTCGCTGGACCAGCTGAGCCTGGGCGCATGGCAGCGCTCGCCGAGCCCCGCGCCGCCGCTCAGCGCCGGCGTCATACGCGGTGGTAGACCTCGTGCGTCAGCGACTCGGCATGCCCGGCCACCTGCACGCCATCCATCGCAAAACGTGAGCTTGTACCGCTTTACTTCGATGTTTCCACAGCTGCAAAAGCTCCAAATCACGCGACACGCTACGACGGCCATCCAACCACGCTTGCGTGTGAAAGGGTCCAGGATAGGTGGAGACACGGGGGTCATAAAGAAGGCGCGCGGGCACGCACCGAGTAGTGCAGCACGATGCGGTGGAACTCGGCGCGCTCGCGCAGGAAGCCGCCAGCCTCAAAGCGCACGTCGCTGCTGGCCGACGGCGTGGCCGCCGCATCGCTCGCCGGCAGCGCCTTTGGCCAGAAGCCGTACATTGCGTCCGGGAAAAGCTGCAGGCGGTAACCCGGCCGGGCCACGTCGGGCGGCGCCCAGACGGCCGGGCGCGGGCGCAGCAGCAGCATGTCACCGCCCTCATCCCAGACCGCCTCGCGCATCACGCCGCGCCAGGCGCCGTCCGCGAGCCAGGCCTCGGGCGCGGCGGCCAGGCGGCCGCGCGGCGGCTTGCGCGGCTGCGCGCCAAAGTCGATCGGGCCGGCCGGGTCCACGCTGGTGGCGGCCTCGCAGATGAGGAAGCTGGAGCGCAGGCGCAGCGACTGCACGCTGTACAGCGGGCCCATGCTCCAGCGGTCCTCGCCGTCCTGCGCAGCGGCTACGTTTCACACAGCAGCGCGGCAGCGTGGCGGCCTGGCTCCTTCCTGTGAGCACTCGAGTAGTGCAGGGCTGGCGCAGGCTCCAGGGCCACGCGCGCGCTCAGCTGCGTGCAAGACGCACCTGGAGAACGCCTCAAAGGACCACACAGACGAGATGATGGATAGCTCGCTCCACGTCGGGAACGCCTGCGCGCATAGCGCCACTCCAGCAGTCACACTCCTTGATTCCGTCCCTTGCGAACACTTCGCCATACCCCAGCACCTGTGCCGGCCACGCACAGAGAAGGAGATGCATTAGGCAGCGCGCCACGTTGTGCGCGCCTGCGCGAGCGCGGCCACGTCGCCGTCCATGGCGCCGGGCGGCAGCATCGGCGGCAGGCGCACGATGCTGCTGTCGGTCACCGGCACCGAGCGCCAGAACAGGCACGCCGGCAGGCCTTGCGCTGCCTCCGCCGGGTGCAGCCGCATGCACGACTGCGCCCCAGCGGCACCCCTCAGGCGCGCTGTTTGCAGAGCTGCTGCATTAGCAGCCAGTAAGCAGGCCAAACCACACCCTGCGCGCACATCTCACGCAGGTGCGCCCTAGCCCACGCACAAACTCCTAACGGGGCGTGCACAGATGGGGGAAGGCGCGCACGCTGAAGAACGGATCTGCTGCGGAGCGTGCAAAGGACGTCTCGCGCAGTGCGTCGCACTCACGCTGGAATGCGGCGGTTGTGCCGCTCCCCGGACGCCCCTGCCGGGAGCATGGTATCCGTTGAGCCCGGTTCAAGGTGGCCATTGCGAGGGCCACACACAGACGCTGCGATGAGTGGCCAACCAGGCAAGGCAGTGTACCGCAGGTTGCAGCGCCCGCAGGCGCACGGCGGCCTCGTGAGCCCGGCGCCCACCCAAAGCCAGGGCAGGAGCGGTGGCGCTTGCCTGGTGGAAGTTGCGGAAGACCACCTCCGCGCGGTGCCCAGAGTCCTCTGCGCGCCAGGCGGGGCGCGTCACCACGCACGCATACACTCCTGCTCCTGTGCGCTTCAGCGCACAGCTGCACGGCACAACTGCCAGCGCTGGTGCGCACCAAATAGTTGGTAGGTCCGCAGACAGTCAAACGCCTGGTCCTCAGCGTCACGCGCCTCGCCGCCGCCCTCCGTCTGCGTGAAGAACCGCCACGTGCCAAAGTAGCCGCGTGCCTCGCGAGCACTGCGCAGCCACGCATTATGCGGGGTCAGCCAGCTGTAGATCGCAGCTTCTTCGGGAGCCTGCAAGCTGGAGCCCCTATGGGGCACCCAGACGTGCCCGTCTGCCAACAGTCGACCTTGCAGCCTGCTCTTCGCGGCGGGTGACACACCAGGGAGGGGCGCAGGCGGTAGCCAGGTGAGGCACTGCGTCAACCGGCCGGTCGCCGAAAGACACGCGGTGCTGCGTGACGGCCGCCATTTCAAACGCTGGAGCCCGTGCTACTCAAAGCGGCTGTCCTGTGAGTCCAGAGTGTGTTGCGGTTGAACGAGCTGGACGTTACGCTGCAATCCTGCAGGCCGCCTGGGCCGGGTACCAGCCGCTCCAGCGCTCGGCCCCACCCGGGCTATGCGGCAGGCTGCCAAAAGAATTCAAACCCGGCCACCCGAAGACGGCTCGGCCACTCGCTTCCGCCCGGGAGCGCCAAAGACTCCGTATACGTAGACGCAGGCCCAGCGCTGCCGGCTCCGCCTAGAGGTAACAGCCCCGCAAACGGGCCCCACAGGAAGTCCAAGGAATGGTCCTCTTGGCTTCCCAGGCTTCTCAGAAGAGGCACTCGAAGAACATGCCAGCCACCCTCTTAGGTTCATATCCATGCGAGTGCATGGATAAACTGATGATGCATCAAGCGCGGTGCTCTTTCAAGCAACAGCACATCCAGTGCTGTTGCTGGTAATCGCTTGTGTGGCGCACTCTCCTTACACCACTACGTGCCTGCTTGCGCCAGCGCCCAGAGCCCCTGAGTGACTCACTGGCGGCGTTGCTGACCAGGGCTGCATATACGCCCCCAGGTGATAAACCTTCCGTTACATTGGCCACGCGACGCACACACTCTGCTTGCGCGTCCAGCCCGGTGGGGCAGCTGAGGCGCTCAGCCTCCATGCCCCAAGGCCCTGAGCAAGTCGGCCCGCGGCCTTGGCCCAGCTCTCGCGCAGGGCTGCACCGCACTCACCTGCGCATGACAGAGCATCAGCGCCGTACAGCGGGCAGTTCGGCTCACACCGTGGCGCCCACTGGCCAGGGGTCGCTATGTGCCACAGCGCAACTTGAAACAGCTGCACCCGAGGGCTTGTGCGCATGGCGCCCGCCCCGCGTGCGCCCGCGGACGAGCGCTCGCGCGGACGGGCCTCGCCTCTACAGGCCTCCTGGCTAGGTCAGGTGGCCCGTATGGACAAGCACGTGCGACGGTCCGTCTCTGCAAGCTGTGGCCTGCGCGACCACGACAGGCTGCGCAGGATGGAAAGCCGCAGTGCTGCACATGGTGCTGGCCGCACCCCGCCGGGGCGCACCCGGCCCGCGCCGCGCCGCGCCTACGCGCTGCCAGGCAGTGCTGCTGGTGGCGGCGCTTGCACGCGCCGCCTCCCGCGCCGCCCTCTCCCGCACCTGCCGCCCACGCGGCCCTCCGCTCAGCCGGCGCCTTGTGTAGGTTCCCGAGGGCGCAACACGCCTGCGGTGTCCAGGAACAGTCTTCCGCAGCGATCAGGTGTCACGCGCGGAATAGGTAACGCCCTGGCTTGCTCTCCCGCCGCGTTTTGCGTAGGACCTCTGCTGCCGACCTGGCTGCGGCGCGAGGGCTGGAGGGGCGGTCTACAGAGTTAAAAAGTCAAGGTGCGCGCGCAGCAGCTCTCTTCTCAGACAATAAGCGGAAAAGTTGTGTCATGCCCCCCGCAGGAGTCCATAAAGCATAAGGTGTTTCGTCATAGAAGGCTGCGCGCGCGCGAGGGGCGGCTGGTGCATGGCACTGGACCATGGCAGGGGCGCCAACCGGACTCGGGAGCGCAGCCCGATGTCGGTAGCTGCACACGATGTGTAGCGGTCCCAGTTATCGTCCAGACCATCTTCTGCGCAGTTGGCTAAGTTGGCTAAGCGCCAGGCGGCCGTGCACCCTACCAGGATGTGCGGCGCTGTTACAGTGTAACAGGGGCACCGAGAACACTGGCCGCAAAGCAGCCTGCCTTGCTGCAACACCTGGAGGGACACAGCTGCGCTTCACTTTCGCGACCCTGCTCCTGCCCCAGCACGAGACAGTGCCTGTTGGCGGGGCGCGCGCAATGACCCCCTGCGCTGCACCCGCCCCGGACGCAGAGGACTTCCACAAGTGGTTCCCGGGCCTCCCCCTGAGCCGCACCGCCTGCGAGCGACCCAGGCGCGCAGCACCCGAGCGGACGCGGCCCGCTCAGCACCCCCCTGCTCTGCTACGTGAGCATAGCTCAGATGTGCGCGGCGACTACATTGGGCCTGGCGTGGATGCCCGGGTGGCGAAGCCGTTCCGTGCGCCTGCCAGCACTGCGCACAAGCGCGGTGCTGCTAATGCGCAGGTAGTGGGTGCCAAGATGCTCAGGCAGGGGACCGGTCCTCCCCGAGAGCGGTGCTTGATGCGCACCCACGGCAATCAGAGGCAGCGCGGGAGCGCGCAGGTGGCGTGTGCTGTGCTTCCCCAACGCCGGCAACGCCGAGGACGTGTACACAAGCGAGGGCACAGGCCCGCGCCGCGCGCCCAGCCCGCTCCTGGCGCGCCCCTCCGCGCCGGCGCCACCTCCCTCCCTGCATGCGCCCAGGCCCGCGCGGGGTGAAGCCGTGTTGCTCGCTTGCACGCGGTATTGCACGCGTCTGGGCGCGTGTGCACAGAGCAGTGCCATTGGACACTGCTCTGATCGCAGTGCGCAGCGGTGCTGCACAAACCATGCGCCCTCCAAGCGGTGCAGGCGCCGGGGCGGCTGCAGGCCGCTGCCGGCTGCCCTCAGCAGCCGGCGCAGCGCGATGCAGCGCTTCAGAAAGCCCGGGCGCGCGCTCGCAGGAGTGGTGCCGCGCGAACGGCGCCGAGTGCCTGGCGGTGCAGGCGCCGGGGCGGCTGCTGCGCGGCCGCGAGGCGCCGCTCACACGCGCGGTCGACGTCGCGGCCGCGCTGCTGCCGGTGCTCGCGCCGCGGCTGCGCGACGGCGTCCCATACGCCGTGCGTGCCTCTGAGACATCTCCCACACCGCGCTTGCCAAGTCAGGGGCGTTTCACGGGGCAGTGCTGCTTGCACATGCGCCCTTGCGGTCAGGCCCCTGCTGAATCTCGTGTCATGTCCTGGCAATGCACGCTCGACAAAGTGCAGGCCCCTTCGTCAACGACTCCTCACCGCCTCACGGCGCCAGGCAATGGTCGCCGGCGCCTGCAAGCTGCGTGCGCATGCGGCTGAGGGCGCTTTGTGCGGGCCGAGGTGCTGGCCCCATTGGCACGCTTTCCAGAACTCAAGCAAACCATCTCGCTCATCAGGTCATCGGCCACAGCGCGGGCACATGGGTGGCGTTCGAGCTGCTGCGGGCGGCCGGGGCGGCCGGGCTGCCGCCGCCGCGCGCGGCCTTCCTGTCGGCCATGCCTTCACCAGACCTGCCGGCGCCGCAGCGGCCCTGGCGCGCGCAGCGCGGCCTGTCCGAGGCCGAGTTCAAGGCGTGCCGTTGGGGTCGCGAGGGAATGATGCAGCCCATGCTTACGCCCTGGGGTTGGAGGTGTCTGCATGCACAGGCGGCGCGTGTCCAAGTCCAGAAAAGACCCAGCGCATGCACGAACTCGAGCCGCTCGCGAGCCTGGCAGGCGCACAGCGTGCGCAGCCTCGCAGGAAGAGTGCCGCGGCTGGGACGTAAACGAGGCGGTGTTCAGCGCCGCGCTGTGGCCCATCTACCAGCCGCTCATGCGCGCGGACTTCACGCTGTTTGACGAGTACGAGTTCCGAGCCGCGGGTGGGGGCCGCGCCCGGCCTCCCCGGGTGTGGCTGCTGCCGGACGAGCACCCTCGCCAGGTGCCCGGCATGCATCAGCGCGCATGTCCGGCCTACCCCGGCGCCCCCCGGGGCGGCAGTGCATGGAGCAGCCTGTCATTTCATATGTCTGTGTGCGCCGCTCCTGGTAGGACTCTCAGGCGTTCAACCAGCAGATGAAAGCAGCACATGTGTAAGAGCTATGGACGTGCAGGACATGAACACACTGCATCGCCCCAAGGCGCTCGTGGTGTCTTCCATAGGGCCACCGCGGCCATTTCTGATAGCCAGCTCGCGCTACTGCCAGCTCCGGTCACCGTAAAGTGTGGCAGAGCTGCTGCACTATATCAGGGCACCGCATGCACGCCCGACCATGGGCTGAACGGGGCGCATGCGGCAGCGCCGTTCGGCTTCCCCATCACTGCTTTCTACGGCAGCGCCGACCGCCGCGTCACGGAGGCGCACGTGCGCGGCTGGGCGCGCTTCACCACTGGCGGCTTCCAGTGCCACCGCGTCGAGGGCCACCACCTGTGGCCGCTGCAGCGCGGCCCCAAGGCCATTTGGCTGCAGGCGATCGCGGACGGGCTCTCGGACATTGCAGGCACGGCGGCTGCTGCTGAGGCGGCAGCTGTGTGAACATGATGTAAAGCATGCATCTGTGTGCTCGCTGTGAGGTTGCCGGGGGCTGGCAGCATGTGCAGTCGCCGTCTGCTCACGGGCGAATGCTACATCAGCTGTTGGTCAGGGCTGAGGCTTCGCATGCTGGCAGCCGGGCGCACGCGCCCGCGACATGCAGGGCTCAGTGCATGTGGCGCTCTTCGGGCAGTCAGGTGCGCACAGGAGCCTTATGTCCGCTGTGTCATAACTCCATTGCTCCACTGTTAAGTTCTTAGGTGTGCATGCGCGCTCTTCCTCTGCTACTTAGAGGCCGAGAGGCCCAATGTTTCGAGGCAGCTGATGCCCAGCAGGTGATGGGTGCGCGCAGCAGGATAGGATGCATGGGCCCTGGTGCTCATTTAATAGTGCAGATAGTCCTATATACCACCGGCCGCTGCCACAAAGCTTGCCCTCCATGCCTCCCAATGAAACGCCAAAAACGCCTGCAGCACGAACGCTCTAAACGCCCTATTTCCAGCCACCAACAGCCTGGAGACGCACTCAAAGAGCTAGCCAGGACTCTGCACACACGCGCACACACACCTGCCAAGGGTAGCTAATAAAGGAGTCGCGTCCTACTGCGCCTGCAGCGGAGGCAGGCGCCGCACGCGCCCCGACAGCAGCACGCGCAAAACAAGGCGGGGGGCGAGTGGGGTCGGTTCACTCCAGATTGTCCACGGGGGGGGACACAGTCCAGGGTTCTGGCGGGATGGGGCCCTTCAGAGGCTTGCCCCAGCTTCTTGAGCCCTCCTAGCAGCGCCGCCGCTCGCCCGGCCGAGCGCCGCGCAATTAGCAGCGCGCCCCCGCCGTCTACACTAACACGCGGGTTGGCAAAGGGTTTGGCAAAGGGTCGCACTGCCCCGGCGCAAGAGCGGGCGCCTGCGCGGGGCTGGCGAGCGGTGCACCCGCCCCCAGGGGCGCTTGCTTGTGCACACGCGCCGCGCCAGCTTGCCCCGCTCCCGCCGCACGCGCCCGCTCAATGAATACCTACCAAAAGCGACTGCCGCGCGTCCTCCCTCACACGCGGCGCAAGTTGTGCAGGCTGGCCGGGCCCGCCGCTTGAAGGCCCTAGGCAGCATAAGGCAGCTGCTCGTGCACGAGCGCTCTTTTGAAGCACGCACCCCCCTGCCGTCGCCGCACCCCAGCCCGCATGTGCAACCAAGCGTTTCCCGCACTAGGGGTACCGGCGGGACAGAAACACACGACGGCGGCCCCCGACAGTAAGGGCGGCTTCATGATATCACCAGGGAAGGTAAAGATGAGAGGGCTTGGTAAGAGGCGGTTGCAGCCCGCCACAGCACAACGCCGCTGTGCACGGACCTGGCGCAAGCGCGCGCGCTGCCACCAGGGCGCCGCTTGGCTTGCTGCAGCCCGCGCGTGGCGCTCCGCGCCACGCCCCAAAAACGCAGAGTTAAGAAGCTCAACCCCCAGCGCGCACCCTGGCCCAAAGCCACACGGGCGCTGGCAGCATTTCCCCCCAAACCCCTTGCTTTGGGCCCTGTCTGCCCCGGCCGGCATGCATGTACCACCCATGACCCTTCGCTCAGCCAACCCCATAATGACGGACAATGTTTGCGCGCACAGGTGCAGACCAAACCTGCGTTGCATGCCGCCAGCGGTGCCAGCTGTGCAGCCGCACCGCCGCTGGCGGCTGCAGACAGCACAGTGTTTGGCCTACCGCAGCTCTCCACAGAGACCTGCCGTCACACGTCCAACAGCCTGATATTCACCCCGGGTCAACGCCAACCAAAACTTATGAAACATACCCGCAGCCGCACCCGCGCCCCTGTTGTCGCGCCTGTGCCTGCAACCGGTTCAGCCGGGCCCCCCGCGCCTGCCCAGCCAGGGGCAGGCCCGCAAAAGAGATGAGAGTTTTGAAACACACTGCGGCGCGCGAGGGCGGGCCGGTAACCCACAAGCTGCATATAATTCGAGGCGCAGCCGATGCGCCGGGCTCGTGCATGGACAGGCGTGAGAGCGGAAAGGGGGAGGGCGTATATAAAGCAATTCCACTGCATCGCGTGCATGTGTCGGCAGGGGCATATGTAGCTTGCGTGCGCACCGCCAATCCTGGCCCGCGCTCGCTGCAGACTGGTCGCAATCATCAGAAAACCAAACGAGCATCCCCCGCCCCGCCCAGCCCGCCCAGCCAATCCACCGGGAGCCGCGGGTGGCGGACACACAGACAGCGGCGGCGCCCCGCTGGAGGTATCTGCTGAGCTGTAGTGCCAAAATGCGCCCCGTGTCTGTACAGCCACCGCGCTCCCGCCCCGCGCGCGTCCCCGCGCAACACCCAGAAAACCAGGAGGCACTTCGTCAGAACCCGAACTGCAGACTAAAGTGGTATTCCTGCCCGACTATGCTATAACATTCTGCAGCCCGCGCCCCGTCTCCCTGCCGATCCGGGGGCGCTCCACAGCGCACCACACCAAGGCGGCAGTCCCGCATCCGTCCTGCCCGCGCGCGCAGGCATCCGGGCGCTGCGCTGGCGCCGCGGGAGCGGCGAGGGGCGGCAGCACGAGCGCCCGCTCGGCCGCGCACCGGCGGGCGGCGCGCGTCATGCGTTGTCGATCATCTGCCCGTGCGGCGTCCACACCTGCTGCCGGAACGCCGGCACGTGCGCGGGCGCAAAGCGCGAGAGCGCCGCCGGCGCAAAGCCCGGGTCGGGGCTCATGCCCATGACCTGCGCGACCGCCAGCGCCGCATTCAGAGCAGTTCTATGCTGATGCACCGCTCCGCAAAACAGCCTCCCGCAACTCCGAGCGCGATCCCGGCAGTGTAGGCACAGCCAAACCAGGGCGCCGCACCTGGTCCTCGTAATCAGACTCGCCGCTCTCCTTGGTATCGTAGCGCGCGCCGCTGGCCGGCGCGGCCGGCGCGGCCGAGTGCGGCGGCGCAGGCTGCGCCGGGCGTGGCGGCAGCCCGGTGCGACCGACTACCGGATGCCGCACGCTGGCTGAGCCGAACTGCGCGGAGGGAAGCAAGCGCGTCAGCTTGTTCTCGCAGACGGTGGTGACATTTACGCATCGCCACCTCTGCTCTGTACGCTACAACCACATGTGCACACAGGGTCCTGCAAACATTTGTTGCAGGTGTGCCTGTTCTCTGGTCGGCTGCAACTGGCGAAGGTCTCAGACACAAGCGCTCTACACCTCAGCATCAGGATCAGGAAGGCACCGGTCTAGCCAGGCTTGTACCCTACCCTACACCACCTACTTAGCCCTGGCACAGGTTCAACGCTGCGCAGCGCAGGCGGCGCGCCTGCGGCGTTGTGCCCAGGATCATGATTGAGTCGTCCAGCTCCTCGCCGTCGGAGTCGCGCGGCGCCTGCTGCGCATGGTGCGCCGCGGCCGCCTGCATGCCCTCCAGGTTGTCGCGCAGGCTGCCCATGTTGAGCGCCTCCGCGGTCGGCCAGCCCACGCCTGCGCACGCGCGTGCAGCACATGGTAAGCGCGCCTGCCTAGTGACACTGGTCACAACGCAGCCCGCTCGCCCTGCATCCGCCCAACCAGGGCGCACCCTTATCGGGGGTCACAGCCCAGCGGCGATAGGTCTCTGCGCTCTCAGTAACCATCAATAACACTGCAAGGTATTGTGCGCCGTACTCCACTCGTGCAGGCTCACCCAGCCACCATGCCAAAGCTCTCACAGACCGCTGAGCAGGAGCACGCCCTGCTGAAAGGCCGCAAATGTTGCTGCACGACGATAGCAGGCAAGGCGCCTGTGAACCCTGTTTCAGATGTTGAGCGATTGTCAGATGGCCCCTAGAACCGGGCCTGCCTGTTCTGTCCCGAGCAGGGGTGGCATAGCGAGTCTGGCAGAGCGCGCCGCACCGCTGTTCATGATCTGCGCGCAGACGTCCACCATGTCCACGCTCTTGCCGTAGGGCGATGCGCCGTACGAGGGCGTGCCGCTGCGGCCCAGCGAGGCCCCGTTGCCGCCCGTTGCGCCGCCAGCCGACAGCGGCCACGCCCCGCCCACGTACGCCGGAACGGGCGGCGCGGGCGCCGCAGTGCTGCTCGGCATGCGCATCTGCCCCCGCGCAGCGTGCTTGGCAGTGAGTCAACAGCGGAACCGCTCACAGCCACGAGCATGAGCCAGCGCCTGCACCCTCAGCCAGCCCGTTGTGACGCCGCATCAGCGTGCACACAGCGCCGAGCAGCAGCCGCAGCTCCCTCACACATAGGCTATGCAAGGGGCAAAACGTAAAGCCCCTCACCCCACAAGGCCCCCCCACAGGGCGAGCCTCCCACACCCTGCACATCATGCGCCCAAGCAGGGCTACGTTCGGGGCCCACCTGCACGGGCAGCGCCGGCGGAGCCATGCTGCCCGGCACAATCAGCGCCGGCGGGATCATCATCGCGTCACTCATCGTCATCACGCCCTGCAGCAAACGGCTCCGCCGCTTCAGCAAGCAATTCGCGCTTCGACTCAACACAGCATGGGCCTCACCCCACAGAGCAAGGCGTGCCCAAACGTGTGCCTGCTCGAAGCAGCCTAGGATGCTGCCTGCCTACCAGACTCAACAGCACGCGCCTCTGCCACCAGACATGTCCCTTCGAGTGGCTCGCTGGACATGATTCTCTGTGCCCAAAAAGCGCCACGCGCGCGTATGACACGAGTCCAAACGCACAACGTTCTGCCCATGGAGCGCGCGCACGCACCGTGACGTTGCGTGCAAACATGCGCGAGTCAATCAGCGCATCGCCACCGGGGGAGCGGCCCAGCGGCACAGCCGCCGCAGTTGCGGCCGCCGTGGTTGTGACGGCAGCGGCCGCAGCGGCCGCTGCCACCTTGGCTGCCGCGTTGGCTGTCTCCTTGTTCGCCTTGCGCACGGCGGGCGTGCGCTGCTGGACCATCGGCAGCGGCTCTGCAGCCACAGAGCACACACGCGATTAGCGCCTTGGCAAATCAGCGTGGTGATACAGACAACCTGGGCAATCCAAACTGCCACAGCGAGAAAAAGCGTTCATCTAGCATATATTTGACCTTCTCCGTGTCCCGTTAAGTCGCGTTGAGTCGTATGAAGGTCAGCCAAGGACACCAATGAAGATCAGCCACGAAGACCAATACAAGGCCTATGCAATACCAAATGATAAGGGCCAATAAAAAGTTACACACCGAAATACTGTCCTACTTCAAACCACATTTAATGAACTAAAATCAAATAACAAAAAATTGGCACGCGGCACAGAACACTGAGCAGCTATGGGCACCGCCGCCATGCACGCCACACAGCCAGTGCAGGCGCGCACCGGTCGGCATAGCATCCCCCTCCAGCGGAAAGTTGCAGCGCGCAGCTGCGCCGCGGATTGCGCGCGCCGCGTTGTCATACGCGCGCGCAGCCTCCTCCGCCGTGTCAAACGTACCCAGCCACCTGCAGGGTGACGCCAGGCTTCAGCGCACTCCCATCTCATATGGCCACACCAGAACGATTGCCAAGTATTCTTGAGCTAAGAGGAATATGTAGACAAATACATACATATCAAACCTCCCCCCCACAGGTGCTCTGCGTGCCCCACTGGCAAGGCAAGCGTTATACGCTAGTGCAGACAGACATTCTGTGGCTGTGCAGCACACGGCAGCTGACACGCTTAGCGAGTATGCACCCACACTCGTGCCGCCGCTGGCCAGCGTCAAGTGCGATCTCAGCATAGATAAAATCAGGCTAACTTTGCGCAGGCTGGTGTGCAGCCCTAGGCAGGCAGGCATATCGCGCTCGCACAACAGTCTCGTGTTGCAGGTCGCCAACGCAACCCGTCCAGAGGTGCTGCAGGCAGGGCGCGCACCGGCGCTGCCCGATGGTGGGATCCCTGATCTCCGCGGCCCACTTGCCCCAGGGGCGCTGGCGCACGCCGCGGTAGGTCTTATTCTTGCCCTTGCTTACGACACCGTCCGGGCCCACGACGGGCGGGCCATCCTCTGCCTTGGTCCCCGCGGCCTTCTGCGCGGCCAGTGCGTCCACGCGTCAGAACCAAGCGCGCAAGTTCAGACACCGCTGGTGCTCGCAATAGTAGCTGGCAGCGCACAGGAAGACGCGAAGAATGCAAGGCGCCGGCGGCAGAGCACGCGCAAGGGTTCAGGCCACCAGAGGAACACAGGAGCGGGCCAACGTTGCTACGCAAGGCCGCTCTTGCGCGCACATCCCAGCACACCTCGAGCCACGCAGACACAGGCCCGTTCAGTGCAGACACAGTCTTGGAAGTGGACACAACTGCCCTAACCGCACGTATTGCTCCATGACGTGACGCCGTCATGGCACTTAGGCACGCCCACAGATACAAGCGCTCAGTTCATATCCGGGGGGCTGGCAGCTTGCAGGGACAAGCCACGCGTGCAAGCTGGGCACCGCTGCACTGGTGCGCCGCACGATAGCACACTCACAAACGCATCTGCCACACAGTGGCGATGCACTGCATCGCCAAAAGCTACATCCGGGCCACAGGGCTCGCCAGGGCACACAACCTCGCAGCAGCTGGCGCAGGGCCGGCACCTTGCCCCGCCGGGCCGTCTGCTTCGCGAGCTCCTCGGCCGAGATGGCCGGGCCGGGCGGTGCACCCGCCACAGCGGCCCCAGCCGGCTCGGCCTCCCGCGGAGGCGACGGCGAGGACCGCAGGCTGTTGGCCAGCGCGGAGGGTGGTGTGGTGGGCCGCTGCGCCAGCCTGGGAGCGCCCCTGCCAGCGCCAGGGTTGTTTCCCGGGCTGGCTCGCGTTCCCGGCGCAATGCCGAAGCCCGACACTGCTGCCACGGCCGGCGGAGGGTCCGGAGTGGCCGGTGGGGTGGCCTGCGCGCCCAGGCACCCGCCATCGCAACAACGCCTGTGGCCACCGAAACACGTTGGCGTGTTTGGTCGACAAGCGAGCCAGGCGGTGCTTGGATGGCTGTGTAGCTGTGCTGCGGGCAGCAGGCTCACCCGCTGACGACAGAACTGCAAGAAACCGGCAGGCCGGGAGCCCAACCAACTTCCTATGGTGGGGCCACTGCTGAGGCACCCCTGCGTGCCCCGCGGCGCACCGCAGGTGGTGCTGGGGCCGCGGCTGGCGCGGCCTGCACCTTGGCCACAGGCAGCGCCGGCGGACCTGCGCGCGGGCGCGCGGGAAAACAATCTAAGATTATTGAGCGCGGATGGTTGCATCGCTGCGCCCAGGCCGCGAGCGGCAGCGGACAGCCAGGCCTGGCCGAGCAGTCAACGGCGCCAGGGCGCCCCGCGCGCACCGATGGCCCCGCCGGGCTGAGGCGCAGCCATCTCGCTCAGATCCAGGCGCGTTCGCCGTGACCAAGGTTAGCGACAACACGGACGCATCCCACCGCCAGTGCTCCGGGCTCACAGGCTGTGATCGGGCGTGAGCACTGCTGCAGGCAAGAGCTACAGTAATGTGAGGTCCCTCGGAAACCTGCTGCCCTGGACCTCTGCAGGAGAGGCCTCCGAGAGGCAATCCTCCTGCAGTGCACGGTGTCCGTTGCGATCACCTGCTCCCTGCCAGCACAGGCGCACCGTTACTGGCATGTGAGCGCGCCTGCAGGGACCTGCGGCGAGCCAATGGCGGGCGCGCTGCGCGGCCTGGCGCGGCAGGCAGCCCGTGCGATGCAGGCGCCGGCGCCCGCAGGCGCGCCCCGCACGGCCCAGCACGCCCGCTGCACTGCCATCCGCGTCCCTGGCGTCGCCGCCGAGTGCTCGTGCACCAGCTGTGCACGTGCAGCCCAGCACTGCCCTGTTGCGCTCTGCTGTGTGAGCGCTGATGGTTGTAGGAAAGGGGTACGCAGCACTTGACGCGCGGGCGTCCGCGCAGGCGCACAGCAGCGCCGGGCGCTCGGCGACCTGCCGTACAAGCCGAACAAGTACATCGAGGACTGGGGCACCGCGCGCGAGCACATTGAGCTGACCTACCGCTGGGACGGCAAGACGCTGCGCACGGTCGCGCTGTGGATGGTCGCGTTCCCCTGGTTCCTCTACAACGTCACCGCGTTTGAGTTCCAAAAGTCGGACCGCAAGTACGGCCGTGAGGAGCGCAAGTTTGCGGGCCACGACCACTGAGCGCCCTGCTGCGTTACAAGCGCGGCGCGTTTGGGTGTGTGGCTGACCAGCCTTGGTTCGCTCCTTGTCGTTGCTCGTCGTTGCTGCCGGCGCGTTTGCGCGAGTCAGTGAGTTGAGGCGCGCGCTCGTATTTAGCGTGTTTGCAGCGGGTGGCAGGGTCAACAAGCCTGGCTAGCACAAGGCAGGAGCCTGTAAGCAATGTCAAGCTGCGCGCGCTGCCCCAGCGCCCTCAGTAGTCTTCAAACAGCTCTGGGTGCAGCTCGTACAGCTCCCGACCTGCGTGCAACCGCGCAAGCTGTGACACCGGCTTTCCCTGGCGCCCCTGCCGCGCTTTTGCAACATGCGCAAGTGCGCACCATTTGGCAACACTCTGCCTGCGAGTATGTCCTCGCGGCGCTGCTGCGCCTCCGCCGCTTTGTCCTGTACGGCACCAATCGTAAGCACCTGGTCCTCACGGCGCAAAAGAGCCTGGCTGCAGCTTGCGCGAAGCAACGAGCAACGAGCATATGCATGCCTGTGCAGCCTGCGCGTCCTGCTGCTGCTTCCAGACCCGGAACTGCTCCGCTGTCAAGGGCTGCTGACCTGGGGCGTGCGCTGGCAGCTCGGGCGCCGCCCCAGGCATCCTGCCGCGCAGCTGATGTGGGCCTTCGAGAGCAGAACTGCGCCCTGCCCTTTTGCAAGGTTGCAAGGTCAGGAGCAGCACAGTCAGGCCCACGCAAGGCGGCAGCTCGAGGCTGCTCGTTGAGCAGTGCTCACCGCCTGCGTGAACTCCTTGTCCTCCCTCGGCTGCGGGCCAAGCGCATTGGATCATCCTTGCAACCGATGCGACCTAGGAACAAACACCAAGTCCAGGCGTTTGCAGCTCCAAGAGTTTCCCCGCTACTGGGAAAAGGCCACAAGACGCTAGCTTTCTGCAGAGCTGCCTAAACGCGTGGGGGCACTGTTCACGCGGCCCGCCTGTACGTGTGGGGGCACTGTCGACGCGGCCCACCTTTTGCTCGAGGGGCGGCCCAGCTCAGACCTGCTCTGCGGCGCTGCCTGCGTGGGCCGCCTGGCAGCCGCGTGCAGCGTGCACCGCTGTCGCGCCGGGTCGGCCAGCGGGCGCTCTCGCGCTGCAGCGGCGCCGGCAATGCTGAGTTAGGCGCCGGCCGGCCGGCCGGAAGCCCGAGCAGCAGGCGAGCCTGCAATGGCTGACGATGGCGCCGTGCACGCCGTGCTGCTCAGCCCGTGCGGCTCGCCGGCGGCCGAGCTGCGCTTCGAGCTGAGCGCGCGCGGCGCGCAGCGCCGGCCGGCGCCGCGCGTCTCGTCCGCGTGCCGGCGGCGCGGCGCAGGGCCGCGCCCGCTGTTCGCGTCGCTGGGCTCCATCCTCGGCTGGGGCCGCGGCAGGCGGCGCGCCGGCAGGCGGCAGGTGCTCACGGACCCGACCCGGCACGCGCTTGTCCCGGCCGGCCTCGCTTGCGCCTGCGCAGCCTGGCCTACTGCCCCCCTCCTGCTCGCAAAGAGGCGCCTTCCCAGTCCGCTGTTTTCGTCTGTGTAGGGAGGCAGGACGAGGGGAGGCGAGCGGGCGAGCTTGACCCTTTGAAGTCTGAATTCAGACTGTGCCTGCGCAAGGGCAGGCGCCCCGGGGTCCTGCCGTATGCATATCCTTGCGGGAGCCACTGTGTCCTTTGTGCCCGGCAAGACAGCGGCGCCGCGCGGACAGGCAGCCCAGGCCGGCCGGCAAGCTGACGAGGGCGGCGCTGCCGCTGCCGCGGAGCCCGACCCGGCCTCGCACTGCCGGGTGCTGCCGGTCGGCGCCGTCAAAGGCGCGCCCCTGCTGCCAGGCCATGGTAGCGAGCCGCTGGCTGCTGGTTGCCCGGGCCTGCTCCTACTCCTCAGCGGCTAAACACCGTGCGAGGAGGTCAGCAGGCCCCAATCGAGCGCGGCTGGATGGGCATGCTCGTGCGCATGCGCGGCTCCTGCCGTGGCCCACGCTGCGCGCACGCCTCTGTCCGCCTGCCCCGGGCGGCCTTGTCCTTGCGCCAACTCGTGAGGACAAGTAAATGGCCCGCGCGCACTCACAGGGGTGCCGAACGGGCTGCGGTGTGTCCGCATGTGACAGCACGTCCACGCGCGTGATGCCTGGCCACGCGCGGGGCCGGCGCAGGTGGCCGCCACAGCCGCTACGTGTGGGACGGGCGCGCGATCCGTGCGCTGGACCCCGGCGAGCGCGCCGGCCGGGCGACGCGCAGCGGGCGGCTGCGAGCGCGGCTGGACAGCGCGCGGGTGCGGCGCGCCCGCAGCGCCCCGCCGCGCGCCGCGCGCCGCCGCGCCGCGGCCCTGAGCGCTCGGGATTGGCCGCGGCCATGCAGTGGCCTGGCCAGGCAGAGCTCCATGTGGTTGATGTGCCTGCGGTCGGCCTGCTTGCCAGGCATGGACTCTAGAATTGCCTCAGTCATGAGGTGCCACAGGCCTGGCCAGCAGCGCCCGCCTGCTCCTGTGCTGCAGTGCTGCTGCGCATCGAGCCTGGCGGGGTCGGGCCGCTGCTGGCAGCGGCTCGCTCCCGAGCCAGGCACGACGCGAGCTGTGGGCTGCGAGCCTGCCTGTCCTGCAGGAGCCTTGCGTGACAGGCTCCCACACCTGTGCAGCGGGATGCCTGAGCAAGCAGGGCACTGGGGGACCCATGGTGTAGGCCGCTGACCGGGGCCGGGCCGGCGCCAGGCGGCGGCGGTGGCCGCGTTCCTGCCGGCGCGCAGCGAGGTGACCGAGGACTACTGGGGCTACGCGCGCTGGCGCGCCATGCACCGCCTGTTCTCCTCCATGCTGCAGAACTTTGCCACGCAGGCGCGCCGGCTGGCTCGCCTGTGCCCTGTCCTGCACGCTGTCCGGTGCCCTGTGCAGGGCTCTACAGCATGAGCGGCAGCACTCGCGCATACGCCGGACAGCGCCGGGCGGCGCGAGCGGCGCCGCCGCAGCATGCACCTGACGCGCACTCAGGCTGTCAGGATGGGCACCGGACCCTCGTCCAGCACCGCGCACAGGCATGCGCTTGGTGGTGCTGCGCGTGACACTCGTGCGCCTCCTGTGTGCGCCGCCCCGCGCGCGTCGTCCGGCGGAGGGGAGGGGAAGGGGAAGCGGAATCAGATCATTGGAAACTGCGCACCGGCTGCCCCCTTTGTAGCATACACCTGGCGCGCTCGCGACGCCGGGGCGGTTGCCTGCGCGCGCAGTCGCTGCTGGCGGCGGTGGGCGTGGGCGCGCAGCGCGCGCTGCCGGCCGCCGCGGCCATCAACTGGATCCTCAAGGACGGCCTGGGCCGCCTGGGGCGCCTGTCGGTCGCCGCGCGCTTCGGCAACTCCTTCGACTCCGACCTGAAGGCGCGCCGGCGCCGGCGCGCGCCGCCGCCCCGCGCCGCGTGCCGCGCCGCGCTGCGCTGCTGTGTTTTCTCAAGCTCCGCGCCAAAGCGCAGGCTGCTTGTGTCTGGGTAAGCGATTGCAGGCATGCAGTGCTGCCCCTGCGGTCAGCCTCGCTGCGCCGGCTCGTCTTTGAAACATTGCATGATGCGGCTCACTGCACTGAATGTCAAGTTCTGCCCGAGACCACACCGACGAAAGCGGCTCGGCGCTGAGCGGCGGCGACGCGCGGGCGCGGCGCAGCGCTTCCGCTTCGCCACGTCGCTGCTGTTCACGGGCGCGACGGCGCTGGAGTACCTGACGCCGCTCGCGCCGCGCCGCTTCCTGCTCCTGGCCTCCGCGGCCAACGTGGGCAAGTCGGTCGGGCTGACCACGTACATCAGCACGCAGCCGTCGTTCGGGCGCAGCTTCGCGCGCGGCGAGAACCTGGCCGACATCACGGCCAAGGCGCAGGCGCGGCGCCCGCGCGCGAGCGGGGCGCCGGGGCGGGGGTTGCCGGACCATGGCGCAGGCACGCGGCTCCTGGCGGGGCGGGGACGCCGGGGTCAAGTCGCCAGACCATGGCGCAGGCGCGCGGCCCCTGGCGGATCGGGGCGCAGGGGCGGGGGCGCCGGACCGCGGCACGGGCAGGGCGCCGCCTGCCATCCCGGGGCGTCTGTATGCAATTGGGGGCCCTCGGAGCGGCATGGGGGCCTGCTGATGGTGGCGCTGACGTGTGCCGGCCGCCTGCGCGCCTGGCAGCACAGATGTGTCTCAGCCGCAGCGCGGGGGGCGTCCTCGGGACGGCGTCCTCCGGCCCTGGGTAGGGTCTTGGGCTCAACCCCGGTATGTGCGTTGCATCGGCAGGAGCTGTGGACCTCATAGGTGGCGTGCACTCCGCAGGAGTGCATGATGTCACACGGCTATACATTGGCGTACCAAAGACGCCTGTGAAGCATGTGCGCCGTGCGCTGGTGGCTGTGCGGGAGCGCATGCTGCCGCACCTGCCCGCGCCCTGCGCCTGCGCCTGAGCGCAGGGGCGCTGACCGTGCGGGTGCCCGCGCGCGCGCGCAGGCGCAGCAGATGGTCATGGACACGATCGGCCTGCTGCTGTGCGTGACGCTGATGTCGGCCGTGCGCGCGCGCCCGGCCGCGCAGCGCGCGCTGCCGCTGGCCGCGCTGGCGCCGCTGGCGGCCGGCGACCTGTGGTGCATCTGGCACGAGCTCAAGTCCATCCACCTGCGCAGCCTGAACCGCGAGCGCGCCGAGATCGCCGCCGAGGCCTGGCTGCGCGACGGCGCTGTGCCCTCCGCGCGGCAGGCCCGCGCCCCGCGCTCGACCGCCCGCGCACCGGGCCGAAGGTTTGCATGGACTATGAAGCCCGGGGGCGGCGCGATGGCATGGCGCTGTCATGGGGACGGTTGACACATTACTGTCGTTGCCTGACACGCGTCCTGCCCGGGCCTCCCGGTGAGCGCCATTGCGTCTCTGTCTTCACCCTACCCTACCCTATTCTGCCCGAGCCCTCCAGCTCCTCGGCGCGTTCAGGTCAGCCGCGAGGAGCCGCTGCTGCTGCCGAGCAACGTGGGCGGCGGCGCGCTGCCGCTGCGCATCGCGCCGCTGGAGGCCGCGGCGGCCGACCCGCAGCAACTCATGCGCCTCCTGCAGCGGCACAGGCGCGGCCTGGGCCGCCGCGGTCCAGTGCGTGCTGTGAGCCACCTCTGGGGAGCCCGCGCCTGTCATGAGGGATATCCAGCTATCCGGTGACATTGTTATTCATACAGGCGAGCAGGATCTGTTGTTCAGGCAGGCACCAAACATCGTATGCACTGACAACTGGATGGACACCCCACAGCCAGGGCGCCGCCGACTCGCGCCCCTGTGGCATGGCTTGCAGGGGCCAGCGGTTCCTGCTGGCGTACACTGCGCAGCTGCCCGGCTGGCGCAGCGCGCTGCTGCGGCGCCTGCCCATTGGCGGCGGCGGCGGCGCGGGGCTGGCGCTGGCGCTGCGCGAGGACGCGCGCTGCGAGGACGTGCTCACCGGCGTCCTGCAGGCGCGCGGGTAGGGTAGGGTAGGGTCGGAGAGCTGACAGGCTCTGCTGCCTTGCCTCCACCCGGCGCCAGGCAGGCAAGCTTTACATGAAGGCCGCAGTGCGCGAGCGCTGCCTGTCGTCTTGTTTGCAGTGCGATGCGGGCTTGTAGACGTGCGGTGGGCGTGCTGTTGCATGGCGGAGGGCGCCCTGCACAGTACGCGTAGTGCTGATACGCACGGCAGCGCATGGCAGTTTTTGAAAGTGTGGCTTGCAGCGCCGGTGTGCATGGGCATGCTCGCAGCGACTAGAGCACACTCTTTCCATCTCTCCACAGCTGCTTGCTCATGTTGACTGGTCCTCGATCCTAGTCCCACATTCTTCCCTGCTGCGCGGCGCAGGCAGGCATCCTGCGCAGGATGCTCGCGGGGCAGTCAGCCGGCGGCGTCGCCCACGGGCACGTGGCGGCCGCACCGGGCGCGCCCGCCGAGGCCCAGCGGCGCGGCCGGCGGCAGCCCCTGTCCCAGCGGCCTGGGGACTGCGCTGGCGCCAAGCGCAGCGCGGACCCTGCGGCGGAAGCGGGGCCTGCGGCGGGCCAGGACGCGCAGCGCGGGGGCGCCGGCGCGGGCGACGCGCGGCAGGCAGCGCGCGAGTCCTGGGGCGCGCTGCGGCGGCGCCTGCAGCCCGGTGAGGTCGAAGCGGCGCTGGAGGCGAGCAACGCTGCCGCGCGCGCGCAGGTGCGGCCTGGCCAGGGGTTCAGGGGAGGTCCAGGGAGCAGGGCGGGCGCGACCCTGTTGCGCGCGCGCAGGTCCGCATGACGCTGCCCGCTTGCTCGGGTGTAGCTGCTGGTTTTTTTTTGGTTTGCGGCACACCATCAGTGTGTGTGCAGCCGCCGCGCGGCGTCGCTGGCCACCGCACGCACCAGCTCTCGCGCCGATGTCGCGGCAGCGACCCGGCCGACGAACATGCGCACAGCCCAAGGAGGGAGTGCAGGGCAAGACCGGGGAGGCAGCATGCGCCGCCCCCACACCCGGGCGGCGCGCCTGGCGCGCCAGGCCGGCTGCGGCGCTCTGAGGGGCGGGGGTGGCTGCGCGCGCGCGCAGACGGCCGCCTTCCTGGCCGCGCTCGCCGCGCGGGACTGGCAGGTGGGCTCATTCATGCTGGGCGCAAGCGTGGCGCGCTGCGGCTACTTCGAAGCCAGCTGACGCGCCGCGCGTGCGCGCGCGCGCCGCGCGCCGCGCGTGCTCCGGGCATGCGCGCCGCGCTGAGGGCCCTGCTGACCGGCGGCTGGCCTCGGGCCGCAGCGGGTGTGAGAGGCGGGTGCGGCGGGGCGCGGCGGCGCCGAGTGCACCGGCAGCATGTGAGGTCGCTGTTGCTGGGCGCGGCCGTGCCTGAACCTGGACGTCCCTTCTGCGCGTGATACCCCCTTGAGGCGTGACCAGGCCATTGCTGGCGCCTTTAGATACTGTGCACGGGGACAGTGCATGCTTCTAGCGCAACAGCAACTCTGCTCTTGCAAAATGCATGTTTCAACGTTCGGAAACTTGGCCCAGAATGGTCATTCACTGCAAGTTCTCAGGTTCAGGCACAGTTTGGTGCACTCTCGGGTGCTACATAAGAGCACAGCAGGATGCTCTTGCCGGGACGCACGTGGAAGCGCTCACTGTCGCACTCTGAAATGGGCTGCAAGTCCTGCCACCCACTCGGGGCTGACACGCCAGGAGAGCACGTGCGCGGCCTGTTGCGTCCAATGCATGCACGTACTTTACATCATACACAGTCACGGCTTGCATGCTGGTCCCTGCTTGGCCTAGCCTAGCCTATGCTAACAATACTGTTCACAGGGTGACATGACAAGCGGACATCTACAGAGCATGCACGGCCCCTAGTCATACAGGCCGTTCTGCGCCCAACAGTCACCCAGAAAATCCACCATCTCCTGCAACCCACCAGCCAGCGGTGAGCGCCGGCGGCTGTTGCTGATATGGCAGAGCGGGGCACGGGCTGCCTCGGCAGTCAAGCGGGAAAAAGATGACAGGTGAGCGCGTCACACACTAGATTCCACGCCAGCATGTCAGGCAGCTGCTCGCTGCGAGCGTGTCTGCTCTGTGACAGGCTTGGGACTGCAGAGCCGTGCGTTTGGTTGTGCTGCACTCACGCGCAAGACGCTTGCACGCCTTGAGAGCCTGGTTCTGAACTGGCGGCTTCAAGCGTGGCGCACCAGCAATGGTATTGGCGCGTCGAAGCGCCTATTGGTGGACAGCAACTCCTCGTACGTGGCGTCGATGCTGCCGCACCGGTCTTAGGCTCAATTGCTGCGCTGATGGGCTTGTCATACAAGGCACTCAGCAGGCAGAGCCAACAGCGCACAACAGCCACCTCAACACGACGCGTTTTTTGCAATATAACAGACTAGACAGGGCAGGGGGCGGGCCGCACTCTATGCACGGCCGGCGGTTTGGTGCCCGCGGCGCGCTGCCGCGCCGCAGCCAATCCCTACGTTGCTGCTTCCAGAACTCTACGCCTGCCCAGCAGCGGGCAGTGTAGGCTTCAGAGCACAGACCAGTCGCGCGGGAGGCGCCCTGTCATATTCAATAGCAGGTCCAAGCAAGCTGCCGACAAGCAAGCATGTAAATTTTGCATAAAACACTGCATCACGCTGTTCAAACAAGTAGCACGGCGCACCAAACTGCGGCGCGGGCTGTGACGCGGGCGGGGGTGCCTGCAACCATTGCTGCTCCTGCTGCTGCGGCTGCGCTGCAGGCGCGGCTCCCTGCTGCAGAGACCGGCCCGGTGCGCAGCCCTGCGCACTGGTGGACGGTTCTGCTGCCGCTGTGCTGCAGGGGGCCGATTGCCAGGCCACAGGCGGAGTGAGCGACTGCGCTGCCGCCATCAGCACCGTGCCCTTGCCGACTCGTCACACGCTGGCGCTCGTCACACTCTGGCGTTCCGCTTTGTGCCACCTCTCTTTCTCGGTCTGTTTCTCAAGCAAGCAAGGACCAACACCGCTGCCCGGCTGAAACCTTGCTTGTATTGCAAGGTTTCAGCTCTGGTGTAAACCGCCTCGCCTTCCTTAAAGCCCGGGAGAGTCTGTCCACTTCTCCACACACTCCTGCCAGGCTGCACACACTACAGTCCCCAGCCCAGTGTGGAAGTATAGACCGTAACACGTGCGCAGTTGCTGCTCAGTCTGCGCCAGCGGTGAGAGCTTGCGACGGTGGCAGAAGGCCTGCAGTGGTCTGGCAGAGCCGATTGACCAGCGTGCGGAGCGGCGGCGCGCCCGCACGCATGTAGCGCCGCCAGCCGGCCTGCGCTGCGCTGGCGGCGGCGCTGCGCTGGCTGTCGCGCCTGCGCAGGGCGCTGCCACGGGCGCCGTGCGGCTGCGAGGCGCGGCTGCGGCGTTGGGCGAGCATGGCGGACGTCAACGTGTTTCAGTTCTGCCGCTTCCTGCGGCACATAGGCAAGGTGCGCCCGCCGCCCCACGTGCACTCGCCAGGCCGCAGCGTGCTTCTCCCTGGCTTTCCAGGGCGCTTTCCTGGGGGCCTGCTTTGAAGCGCTGTACTGCTGGCGCCCAGGTGATGGTGCTGGTGGTGCTGGGCTTCATCGCGCTCACAGCGTATGCGGTCATATCTAGCTATGCGCCCGCGGTCGCCGCCGGCGGCGCGCGCGCGGCCGGCGCCTTCTTCGCGCTGCTCGTCTTCTGCGCGCTGGTGCGCCGCCTGCGCGCCGCCCTGTGCCTGGCAACGCAGGCTGTCGCCTCAGGCCTTGCCGTGCTAGCGTGAGAGGCGGTCTCGCTGTTTTCATCGTGAACGTCTGTTTGGCTCAAGTGGCGGCTGCTGCCGGCCGGTGCATGCCCAGGGGGCGCGCACTATCAAGCGCTGCGCTCCGCCGTGCGGGCCCGTCTCAGCTCCAGGCCCAAGGCGGCGACGAGCAAGCGCGGCCGGCTGGTCGCGGCAGGCCTCTGCGCGCAGCTGTGGCAGCTATGCAGCGGGAGGCTGGCCCATGGTGGCCGCCGGTGAGAGGCGCTTCGTCAGGCAGCGCTGGCCCAGGGCCAAGTATTACGGTTGCCAGTGAGCCAGCTGGCCAACACAGCATGCTCTGTGTGGACCCCTGCACAGGGCATCCGTCCGGCTGTGAGGGTACTTGCGCCGGGCCCGGCAGGTGGTGCTGCTGCTGTGGGCGTACTTTGCCGCGGTGCTGGTGGACCCGGGGCGCGTGCCGCCCGGCTGGCACCCCTTTGGCAGCGACGAGGCGCGCCCCCGCTCCTGACAGCCTCTTTGCGTTGCGGCCACTCACCTTAGTGCTGCTGCCCAGCCAGCGCTCGACGCCAGCGTATGTGCACGCCTGGTACAGGATCACAGTGTGCTGCAGGGTCACAGTGTGCTTGTTGCGGGCCTCGCGCGCCTGTTGTTAAGTGGCTGGCCCGTGCCTTCCCGGCGTCAGCGCGCGTGCACGGGAGCGAGGCACGCGCCCCCTGCATCGCGCGAGCGCCGTGCGCCAGGCCTCATGCCGCATATGCCATGTTGGCCGCAGCCGGCCGCTCCGTTGCGGCTGGGCCTCGTTTGGGGCGCCCCGGCACGTGGCAGCCCTGCAGTGGCCGGCGCGCGGACGCCCCCCGAGCGCGCTCTGAGCGGTGCGCGGCCGCGGCGCAGGAGGCGGCGGCGGAGCTGGAGCGGCTGGAGTACGCGTCGTACCGCCCGCAGGAGCGCCTGGCGGGCTCCGGCCGGCCGCGCTTCTGCCGGAAGTGCGAGGCGCGCCGCCCCGCGGCGGCCCCGCGATCCGCGCCCGCCCGCCCTGTCCCGGCGGCCGCAGGCGCGGCAGAGCGCGCCGGCCCGCTCTGGGGCGGTGCGGCGCACCTGCGCCGCCGCGACGCCTGTGCGCGCCGCACGGAGGCGCCGCGCCTGCTGTTTGGGCACGGAGCTTCGGCTGCGCATGGCCGGGCGTCTGCTGCGGGGCGGATGCGACCATGCGCGCAGGGCCGCTGGACGGTTACGACCATTGTGGGCCGGTGGAGCGTGACGGCGCCCCCGGCGCGCGCAGGCGTGGAAGCCGGAGCGCGCGCACCACGACAGCATCAGCGGGCGCTGCGTGCTGCGCATGGACCACTACTGTGCGCGCCCGCGCCCGCGCGCCGCCGCGGCCGCCCTGCCGCGGCGGCGCCGCGCGCCGCTGCTGCCCTGTTTCACCGGCGCCGGGCGCTTGGCTGCTACACACGGGGCGGCTGTTTGCAAGCCAACCGGGCGCGTGCTCGCGCGGGTTGCCTCCCACCTGGACACAGCCGGATGCTGCTGCCTCTGCCACTGCTGCATCAGCACGGGGGGACGAAGGCCCACGCCCGGTAACGTCATACCCCGCGGGTGTAGGGTAGGGTCGGCCCGCCTCAGGCCGCCGCCGCCGGGGCGCTCCGCGCAGCGAGCCCCAGGCTGCCACGCGGCGCGGCGGCAGGCGTGTGGGTGCTTAACCGCGTGGGCCTGCTCACCTACACGCGCGGGCCGGCAGGCGTGTGGGTGCTCAACTGCGTGGGCCTGCTCAACTACAAGGCCTTCCTGCTGTTCCTGGCCTACACGCTGGCGGCGGCCGGCCTGGCCGCCGGCCTGCTGGCCGGCACATTCGTCGGCATCTTCCGCGGCCTGGAGGCCGGCACGCAGGACCCCGCCCGGCGCGCCTTCCGCCTGTCCGCTCAAAGGGGCCGGCCGGGTCCGCAGCCCGGAGCCTTTGTGTGGGGCGCCGGCGTCTGGGACCGAGCCTGGAGAAGACCGGGGGCGACAGGCGCAGGAGGGCACCATGTAGCTGCTTCTCAGAGCCGAACAACCTCTGGTGACCTGTCGCCGTTGTCATGTGACTTCTGCGCACGTGGGGTGCATGCAGCGCGGCCCTGGTTGGCACAGCGTGAGCGGGCACGCTGTCGGCTGGCGAAGCGCGTGGCCAAGGCGGCCAGCGGCGGGGCCCGCGGCTGCACACAGGCCCGCGAGCCCCGTCCTGAAGCCCTGCTCGGCCTCGCGCGCAAGGGCCGCGTGACCGCCCTCCTCCCGCCCCGCCCCCGACGGCGCTGCCGCTTTCCGCGCGCAGGCCGGCGCTCGTGTTTGTGGCGTTCGTAATCGACGCGGCGTTCTGCCTGAGCCTGGCCGGCTTCCTGATCATGCACCTGCGCCTGGTGGCCGCCAACTGCACCACGATCGAGATGTATGAGAAGCGGCGCGCGCCCGACTGGCCCTACAACCGCGGCCTGCGCCGCAACTTCCAGGACGTGTTTGGCGCCAGGCGCGCCCGCGCTCGCGCTCCAATTCCGCTCCACCATACGCGCGCTGAACCCGCCCTACCCATGCGCGTATCCATGCTCGCGCTCCCAGCCTGTGCCGGCTGCGGCGTCGAGCGCATGCCCTGCCCTGGCGGCTCATGTGTGCCGCGCCTCATCAGGCATCCATCACACAGCGGCGCTGCTGCTGATGGGCGCTGCACACTCGAACATGGTGCAACAAGTCCAGCTCCGTGGTTGGGTGACGTCATGGTAAACGCTCTTGCGAGTCATTGGTTGCTGCATTGCCCACTATACACTGTATAGTATACAGTGTAGTTTGACCTGGGTGCTGCACTGCGCGCAGCCGGGTGCGCTGGTTTGTGCCGACGTACTCGCGCGAGGAGCGGGCGCTGCTGCTGGGCACCGCGCTGCGGCGGCGGCTGCCGCGCAGTGACCCCTGCGCGCCTGACAGCGACTTCGCGGCCATGGCGCCCTGACGGCTGGGGTCCTGGCAGGGCGCCTGCCTGTAGGCCGAGCTGCTGCGAAGCGGCCCCAGCGCGCGCCAGACCAGCCGCGCGGCGGCGGGGCTCCTGGCGCCTAGCTTCACTACATGGGGAACGCCCGGCGCAGTGACCACGCAGCAGTTTTGCAGCGAGTGAGGCCGTAGATGAGGCCAGGCTTCGGTAAGTGTGTCCGCAGCCAGTGCAGCAAGTACGGCTGTGCTGTGAGTGCGCCGGCTTGGGAGGCGCGCCTGCTTAGCAGGCCACGATAGTTGGAATGGCATGCATTGAAGCTCTGACCGTCTGGGGGGAGGCGACGTCGCAGCTGCACCTGCTGAATGGCGTTTTTCTATTTCGTATTGCAACACTTGCGCCGCACAGGTTGTGTGGTACACTTTTGCTGCGCAAAGTGTACCCTGCGCAGTTTACCCCTGCTTGTCATGCTGCTTTGTCCTGAACGCATGCGGAACCCGTTTCATTGCAACTGGGAGTTGCGGCAACATAGGCTGCCACTGCATCGCTTTGACTGCACCGGTGGCCCCTTGCTGATGCCAGTACTTAGTGAGCGGTAATGCTGAGCGCCCCTGTGTAGGCTACAGACACGAGATGGACGCTGTTACAGCATTCCATGGTATGCCTTAGGAGAAGGCTGACTGCAGGCTGACCCCTCACTGCAACATATAGGAGAAGACCGTTCCTATTCTCTGTGAACTAATAATCCGCATGCAAGGATCGTGTACATCCAGGGGTCACCCTCAAAATTGCAACCACGAGGCTCGCATCAGGAGCGCTGCAAGGCACAGGCATTTGCTGATGCCTTGGCAAAGAGCAAGTGCAGGCAATAAATCAACGAGCAGGCGACCATGCATGGCGGTGCCTAGCCAGATCGGGCCAAATAACCCGTGGAAAAATATCACAGTGTACAGATGATGCTGTCAGCACAGCATGGCACAGGCTTGAGCCCTTGCGCAGGGAGCCTTGCTTGACTGGCAGATTGTGTGTACAAAGCAGCTACATGAATTGGCAGCACTGCAGGGTCAGCACACCAGACCAGCAGTGTTTGTCTCCACCGCAGCAGCTTCACAGCAGGTTTGCACGCGACATGCCGCACGCTCAAACTAAATGGGCGTCAGCACAGAAAAAAATTAAGTGGTAGCCATGCATCGGACGTGCCACCTCGCCACGCTTTCAGCACTAGTGGTGCATCCCCACGCACAGCCGCACTGCTGACGCTCGGACAGCATCAAATGTGCGGCTCTTGCGCACGTCCTGGGGTTCGCTTGGGTACCGCGGCCACACTGTCGCCTTCAGCGCGTCGCACGTCTGAGGTGGCGGTGATGCTCGATTCTGCGGGTTCAGGCCAGCGCGCCCTGCAGGCTGGCGCCGCGCAGCGCGCCCACCTCGCTCAGGGTCGCGTTGAGCGGGAACTGCGCGTGCCCGTACGCGCCGGTGTGGTTGGCGTTGGTGAATGCCGCGGCCGGCACGGTGTCGTTGACCGTGGCGCCCAGCACGGAGGTCAGGCGGATCGCGGCGGGGAACCTGGCGGCGCGCGCGCGCGCGTCAGGGGGCGGGGGCGTGCCCCCCCGGCTGAGGGCCGGCTCTGGGCCGTCTGCTTTCGGGCAAGAGGACAGCGCTGTAGCGCATGAGGCGCATGAGGGCGCGCATGCTGCGGCGTCGGGCAGCGGCAGACTCATGATCGTGAGCCGGTCCTGTGTTAGCCTGGTGGTGCTTGCCTGGACTGTGAGACAGCCTAGCATGCTCCTCTGTGCGCAAAGCACGCAACCCTACCAGTTTTGTCGCACTATTTGTTATGGGGCGCACTTGTACACGCCGCCGCGCGTGATGAAGTAGTTGTCCGTCGAGCGCCGCATGACCTCCCAGCCCCTGGGCCCCATGATGCTGGCCGCCCGCACGGGCACCCTGCGGCGCAGCAGCGCAGGCGCTCGCGCCCCATCCCATCCTGCACAGGGCCGCCAGGGCTGCTCTGCTTCACTGGGATGCGCTGGGTTCCGCGCGCGGCTTTGCACTGCTCAACCACCGCTCACCGACTTCGCTGGCCTGCGCACTGCCTGGCACGCCATGGACTCGGGGCGGCGAGGGCGGGCTGCGAGGCGCGCCGCGTGTTGGCGATCTGCAGCTTGAGGTACCAGGGGTTGCTGCCCTGGAAGGAGTAGAAGAAGGGCGACGCGGCCCGGCCCACGCCCACCGGGCACTGCACGGGTGTCCACAGGATGGTCCAGCGCCCGTCCCCCGGGGATGCCTGGTCCAGCGCCCCTGTAGACGCATCATACCTCTGCTGGGCCTCCCATGAGTGCAGGAGCAGGTATGACAAACACACGGGTCCAACATGTCCCAATGTATGCAGTACCGCCAGGTTTCTCCACAGCTGCTTTAGTTGAAGGATGCCGCTCTGCACAAGCACTCAGCTTCCTGGTCCAGCGCCTTGACACCCTGTGCGCGCGAGCCCCTGCCAGGCCACAGGACGCCGCGCTGGGTGCGCCCTCCAAGCAAGGCTTGCCACTAGCGCACACAGCACCTGCAGCTGCGCAGCATCCTGCCACAGGGCCAAGACCAACTCACCACCCCGCTTCTTGCGTATCACCACTGCATGATACAAAGGCAATGGCAGGCATGTTCTGTGCGCGGCCAGCGCACCGTGCGCGCACTCCGGGCACAGGTCGGTCACGAGCGCGTACTGCATCGCGTCGGGCACCGGGTCCGCGCCGGCGCCCTTGCCGGTGCCCCGGTACGCAATGCACATCCCGCACGGCTGCGAGCCGCCGTACTGCGGCGCATTGACCGCCACGCCGCGCGCCAGCTTGTTGCTCCACGGCCGCGCATACGCGTCGCCGTACTGCGCGGCGCGCAAGCCCGGAGCCGGTGAGAGCGGGCGGGTGGAGCAGGCGGCCAGAGGGCAGGCCCGTGTGCGCTTTGCGGCGGTGTGGCGACTGCATGCCACAAGCGGACAACGCCCACGCTGGCCAAGCAGAGCGCGGTGCGAGCGACACGGGCAAGGCCGGGGCCTGCCGGGGCTTGCAGCCCACCTGGAAGCTGCAGGCCCCTGCGCCCTTGAAGTCGCCATAGTACGTGCCCTGGCGCGCCAGCATCAGCACACATGTCATGACGCGCGCCGCAGCGACAGTCCCCGTGGTGCGCCGCGCTTCCAGGCACGGCGCAACGCAACGCCCGCCACCCCCGCGACATACGGCCCCGCACTGAAGCACTGCTGCAGCGCGGGTGCGTTGCGATGTGGCGCACGTCGCCCTTGTATGTGCTGCCATACTGTACTCCGTCAGCCGCTGCGGTGAAGCCCAGCGGGACGCATACAGCGCATAGCAGCGCCCCCCAGCTGCCCCGCCGCAGCAGCATTGGCAGCTGCAGTTCCCAGGCTCGACGGCTGACCCGTGCTCGGGCGTCCGGGGGGGTCCTTCAACTACTGCTAAGTTGCTTGCTGCCGATCTCACGTGCGAGACGGGACGGGAGAGGTCGGGGCCTTGCTCATAAGCTGTGGAGCAGGAGTGGTTCCTGACACACCCGGCGAGCACAGAAGCACGCTATCGTTGTCCGTGCATGGATAGCAGATTAGCAGCAGCGTCTTCACCGAACGCGGTTCAAACGAAGTTTTCTTCTCTTTCCCAGATCACAGTTTGTACGACACATTCAGGGCTGAGACAGGGTATACTGACTTGGACGTCCTTGGCTTCTAGCCACGAGGCCGGCAGTGTCACCAATAAGTCTCACCTCTTGTTCATAGCGTGCGTGGAAGAGCGGCGCAACACCACTGCGTGCTTGTCGCTTTCCTCGCTCGTGCGCTGCGGTACCTGTGATGGACAGATGTTTGACAGGTGCAGCAGGGCTGCCCAGCAGCTGGTGCTGTGCCTCTCTACGTCCGCCCCTGCGAGCGCCCGCGCTTGCAGCCTGCCGCGGCAGCGAGCGCGCACGCCGCAGCCCGCTCGCCAGCAGGGAGCGCAGGCGGCAGTCCGCGCGGCTCGACTGCACCGCCCCGGCCGGGCGGGCGCGGCGAGCCCGCTGCGTCGGGCCGCTGCGCGCGTCCGTGGAGGAGGAAGTGGCGCCGGCGCGGGCGGGCGCCGCGCCTGCCGCGCCGGCGCGGACGGCGACGGCGCGCGGCGAGGACGCGGCCGCGTTTGACGCCAGCCAGCAGAGCGCGGGCAAGTGGGCGTTCTTCACGGCGGAGCTGGTGGCCGTGCTGGCGATCATGTATGCGGTGCGCGAAATACTGTATGCGCTGCGCGGCATCGTGTATGCGCCCGCTGGCTGTCCCGCCACGCGAGCCCGTGACCTCGCGCACCCGCCAGCACTGCGCAGCTCGCGGCGCGAGCGGCGGGCGTGCCCGCTGCCTGACGCGCCGCCGCCGGCGCTGGGTACCTTGGCGGCATGCCGCGAGCCCCCCTCCTAGTGGGAGCAAGCGAGGGGCGCCCAGCCCCTGACAGCATCCGCGCCTTTGCCTGCACGTCCACACCGCTCCACACGTGCTTCTGCGTGCCAGCGCTGCTAGCGCGGCTGGCGCAAGGCCCAGGGGCTGACCCCTTGCAGTCACTCCGCGTGCGCCCGCGTGCGCCGGAGTCCAAAAGGCAGCACCCGGCAGGCAATGTGCTGTTGCGCCCTTCCTAGCTACGCTGCCTGTGCAGGCGCGGTTGGGAGCCATGCTGAGGCTTGAGCAGGGCTGTCGCGTGGTCCCGACCGCTCGCGCCGACCGCGCGCGCCGCAGGTGTGGCTGGCGCCGGGCTCGGGGCTCGCCAACGACTTTGTGGACCTGCTGCGCCGGCTGTCCGCGGACTCCACGGCCGTCATGCTGGCCATCTTCGCCGTGTTTGCGGCGGTGCACAGCGGCCTGGCGTACCTGCGGCCCGCCGGTGCGTTCGCCGCACCGGTCCCGCGCTCGATTGACAGGCACGGCCGCGTGGGGAGCCTTGACCTTCCCGCATGCAAGCAGCACGACGAGCACATTCTGTTTATTTGAGGCTCGGTGACAGGGGGTGCTCTATTCTGAAGCTTGCAGGGCGTGCTGGGCTCGCGCTCGGTCAGCCCTATCAGCTCAAGCGGCGCCGCCGCGCCGCAGGCGAGGGCCTGGTGGGCGCTCGCGCCTTCCGCGTGCTCTTTGCGGCGGTCAGCCTGCCGCTGGCGACGGTCGCTGTGGTCTACTTCATCAACCACCGCTACGACGGCGTGCCGCTGTGGAACCTGCGCGGTGCGCCGGGCGTGCACGAGGCGGTCTGGGTCGCCAACTTTGTGTCGTTCTTCTTCCTGTACCCGTCCACGTTCAACCTGCTGGAGGCGCGGCGCCGCCCCGCCCGTCCGGCCTTGTCCCAATCATGTCTGCTCGCAACTGCGGCGAGGCGCCGCCCAGCGCACGCCGCGCACGCCGCGCCTGCGGGGCGGGGCGCGCCACGCGCGCCTCCGCGCGCGGGCTGCCGCCTCGTTGCCTCCGGGCTCCCTGCCTAGTATTGCCTAGCCCACGAGCAAAAGGCCGTAGCCCCCCACTCTGGCCCAAGTGTTTGCGACACTTGCATTCCACTCCGGTCCAAGTGTCCGCAATACTTACAAATGAAAAGCTGCCACTTCGGGGCGGCGCTCTTGCTGGACAGCGCCCAGCGCTGCGCATGGCGCTGCCCCCCACGCACCCCCGAGACGTGCAGTGCCGCGCCGCAGGTGGCCGCAGTGGACGAGCCGAAGCTGCACCTGTGGGAGACGGGCGTCATGCGCATCACGCGGCACCCGCAGGCGCTGGGCCAGGCGCTCTGGTGCGCCGCGCACACCGCCTGGATCGGCAGCAGCTTCATGGCGGCCACGAGCGCGGCGCTGATGGCGCACCACGTGTTCGGCTGCTGGCACGGCGACTTCCGGCTGCGGCGCAAGTACGGGCCGGTGCGCGCCCGCGCCCGGCGCTGCCCTCAACCCTAACCCTACGTCTGTGAATGATGCGGGCGGCTCTCGCGCTCGTATACGACCGCTCATGCGCAGGGACGTCCCAGCCACATGCCCCGTGTGTGGCACCTGTCTGACACGTCCGTTGCCCTCGGCCCGCTTGGCGCTGCCAGGCGTTGCAAGGCTTTCTCTGGCACCTGCGACAGGCGCGGCCGGCGCGCGCGGCATGCGCGCTGACGCAGCATGCCCCTCGGGCCTGCTCTGTAAGAAATGGCTCTGGTAGGCGCCGTGGTGGTGTGCGGCCGCACTTGCCTGTCAGGCCCAATGGCCAAGGGACCAGCCACCACTTATGCATGGGTTTCTGACCGGCAGCTTGGGGCGCGGGCCAGGCTTTCGACGAGGTCGCGGCGCGCACGAGCACGCTGCCCTTCCAGGCGATCTGGGAGGGGCGGCAGGTGCGCCGCCTGCGGGCCTGTGCAGTTAGTGTTCCCGGCTAGGGTAGGGTTGGGCCTACCCTAGCCTTGCACGCTGCCCCTTCCAGGCAATCTGGGAGGGGCCGGAGGTGCGCCGCCCGCGGCCCCTGCGGTCCGTGTTCGCTGCTGCCCTGCGGGCGGCCGCGGGCCGCCTGGCCGAGGCCGGGGCAGGGCGCATGGCGGGCTGCGCTGCAGTCATGGGGCGCACCAGCGCGCGCACGCGCACGCCCCAGCTGCTGCGAGGACGCGCGGGCGCCGCGCGCGCAGGTGCTGCCGGCGGACTACTACAAGGAGTGGCTGCGGCTGCCCTACCTGACCATCCTGGCGGTCACGCTCGGCGTCTACTGGGCGCACCCGTGCGGGCCCACGCCGGAGCGCTGGGCGGGACGCGGAGCCCCAGGAGGCTGTCTGCACGGGGCCAGCCAGGGGAGCGGCAGCTAGCGCGTGCCTTCACTGCAGGGCATGACGGAGGGTTTGGTCATCAGCCGTAAAGAAGTCTGTGGTCGCCTCTGTGCGCGTACATCCAAGGCTGAGCCTTGTAGTGGTGGCTGCCTGGACCATGGCCCGCCGCGCGGGGCCGGCAAGCGCTGACGCGGCGCTCATGCGGCGCAGGTACATGCAGTCCGCCTCCCACTTCCTGGGCTGGTGAGCTGTCTGCGGGGCCTGCGGCGGTCCAGGGACCCTGCTGGCGCAGGTCGCGCTCCGCTCGCCGGCCCGGGCTAGCTGGCAGCTGGAGCGTGGGCGCACGTGGGCGCGTGCAGGCGGCGCCCGCTGACGATCTGCGCGCGCCTGGGCACCAGCACGGGCTGTGCATGTGGTCGCTGTGCTCGTGCTGGAAACGGATGTGCTGTACGGCCCCTTGTTCAGGCTCACGCAGCTTGGTGTGCATAGGACAGTGCATGTAGGCCGTGGGTCTATGCGACGTTACTGGATGCAGCACTCTGCATGACCTGCTCAGCCCCTCCTAGGACTGACATTTATGAATGACCATCGCAGCAGCGTTATCTACACATGCACGACAATTCAGGTATTGCATGCCTCTACATACAAGTTGTCTGACGCAGCGCGTGTGCGCCTAGCAATGCTAAGACTGGCAGCTTGTTAGGGACACCACGAGCAGGACTGGATGATTCGAGTCGCATGTACAGTCATAAAGCACATCTGGCATGAGCTGCTATGTCAGACCCCAGACACCCGTAATACACATGCAGTCAGGTCCGAGTCGCATGTACAGTCATAAAGCACATCTGGCATGAGCTGCTATGTCAGACCCCAGACACCCGTAATACACATGCAGTCAGGTCAACACCTCGACCTGATATGACATTTGCGGCCCTACTAACGACTTAAGCAAATGCTCACACGCACAGGGCGACTTGGGATTAACCTCGGGACTAAGCCTCTACTACCGTACAGTACCTGCCTGCGCCAATACCTGCCAAAAGTAAGCTATGCATGCTCGGGCATCCCTCGCTGTGGGGCTTACACTACAGCGCACCAGCATGCGCCGGCGCTCCTAAGCTACGCTAGGCGTATGCATCCCTAACCTTCTACTAACCCCTAAAATAACCAGGGACATCACTCGTGCCCTGCCGGGCGGAGCTGCAAGGACGGACTGTGCGCATCGTACTCCACAAAGGCCTCCAGGGCCTCGTACTCGGGCAGGCCGAGCGCGCTGTACAGCCGCGCCGTACCCTGCGGCCCGCCACAGCCTCTGAGCTGCCCTACCCTAACCCTCATCACCAGCACTGCCTCTGAACTGGGTTGCATGCGGTTGCGTGGCGCTCCACAGCCCGCCCAGCGCGGGCTGCGGCTGTGTGGTGGCCAGCGGCCTGGCCGCGCTATACCCGCATGATGACATGCCGCAGGGTTTGGGTGCCCTGACTAAAGGGCTGCTCAGACGAGCTCTGAAGAGTGCGGCGCCTTGTCGCAGCTAGCTCCCACACCCCCAGCTGCTGCTGAGCGCCCCGCTTGCGCCACCAGGGACAGCGGGGGGCGCCCGCGCGGCTGGGGCCGCGCGGGGCGGCGCGGCGCGCCTGGTTGCGCGCGATCGCGCGCTGCCAGAACTCGCGCGCGTCCGCGCCGGGGAACTCGGCCCTCCAGGGCCTCTGTTGTGCGCTTCAGGCCCTGCGCCTCGCGCTCCACCTGCGGCCCAGCGCCCGCCGCGCTCGTTTGCAGGGGCTCCAGGGTGGACCACTTGGCCCTGTCTGACATGACTCAGGGGGTGACGTTTGCTGCGACGCGCGCTGCTGCACGCCTGCTTGGCGCACTGCGGCGTGCGGCGGCCTCCCCTTGCCTCGCCTGGGCCTCTCATCCAGAAGGGCCACCACCTGTTCAGCCCAGCGCGCGGCGCACTCAAGCACCGCCCAGCGCGCACGCAAGCCTGGCAGCTGCGCAGATTCGCGCCCGGGAGCGGCAGGCCAGCGCGCGGGGTCCAGGGGATGAGCAGAACGCTTCCATACCCTAAAAAAGCCCAGCAACCCTCAGGGCCGGGCGCCGCGCCTGCATGATGCGCGTCTGCTCACTCTCTAACTGGTCGCCGACGCGCGCGTACTCGTCCTTCAGCTGCGCCACCTGCGTGCGCAGCTCCTGGTCTGCGCGTGCGCGCGCGCGCCCCCGCCTTAGGCGCTGCGCTGCGCGTCTTGCCTGCGCCCGCAGGCGTGCGCGCCCCTGCCGGGCGCGTGGGACAGCGCATGCCCTGGTCAACGCTGCCACTGCGAGGGCATGCCGCAGGCGCGCCCGGCTGTCACACGCCGCTCGTACAGCCCGCGGCGTCCACACGCGCGAGCTTGCGCAGGCCAGGGCGTCCAGGGACGAATGGCTCAGCATCGGGAGCGTGTACGCGTAGGTTCATGCACTGACGCACGGAGTGTGCAGGCAGGGCCCAGCGGGCAGCGGGGAGCAGGCGGCGGGAGGCGCGGCGCACTGGCGGAGCGCTCGGCGTCCAGCTCCTGCGCCGCGCCCGCCAGCTGCGTCTGCAGGCCGCCCAGGTCGCTGCGCAGCGCGGCGGTCTCCGCGCGCGCCTGCCGCCCGCCCGCCGCCTGCGCGCCCCGCCGCGGCCGCGCCGCTCGCGGCATGGACGTGCTCGCCGCCGGGTTTGGCTGAACCTTCCAGTTCAGGCGGGGATGGGCGCGGGCGGGCCCATGCCCGGCTGCCCCTGCGGCTGCGGCGAGCGGCGCCCGGCCGCGGCAGCCCGCCGGCCTGAGGAACACATTAAGGAGCTGCTGCGCACTCTGCTCCAGGTGACACGGGGCGACAAAGGCATGCTGCTGCACCCTGTAGGCTCAAGAACCCCGGCCATGCAAGCCCGGGCGCGGCGGCAGGCCCGGGCGCGCCTCCACGGCCAGCTTGCGCTCCACGGCGGACGCCTCCTGGCCCAGCCGCGCCAGCTCGGCCTTCAGCGCGCCGGCCTCGTCGGCCGCGGCCTGCAGCTCGCCGCGCAGACGCGCCACCTCCGCTTTGCGCCCCGCAAGGTCCTCCGCGGCCGCGCGCGCCTCGCCCTGCCGCGCCCGGCCGCCGCCGCCCCTCAGAACGCCGCTGCGCATGCCTACGGCCGCGGCGGCCCAGCAAATAGCTGCCCGACGACAGCGGCCGCTGCAGCCTGTCCGCCACGCGCCGAACCAACCTCTACGGCTACCTGTCAGCATTTCAAGAGCGCAGCACAGTGCTGCGGCGCGGTCACTCTGCTTGCCTAATTGCGCAGTGTTGGGTGAGGCAGCGCCGGCCTGCGCGGTCAGGGCCCGCGCGCCTGCAGGCCGGCGACGCGACCGCGCTCGGCCGCCAGCGCGGAGCGCGCTTCAGCGAGCGCGGCGTCCGCGTCGGCGCGCTGCGCGGCGGCGGCGGCCGCCGCGGCGGCCGCGATGCGCGCCAGCTCGGCCGTCTGCTCCCTCATGTCGCGCATTGCCTGCCGCATGCTCAGCGCCTCCGTGCCCACCTGCGCGCGCGCGCGCGCGCGGCTCGCCCTGCCTCCCTCGCTCCGCCAGGCCTGGGTCGGTGTGTCCGGCCGCCAGCGCGGCCAGGAGCGCGAGCACTGCAGGCGCGAGCGGCGCGGGCGGCGCAGCCGCTTCCGCGTGTGGTGTGTGCGCCGCGCGTGCGCGCCTGCCCACCGGCAGGGCCCGGGTGGCTGAGCCGGTGAGCCCGCCTGCAGTGCACGGCATGCAAGGTGCTTGGCGGCGAGGCGGGGCAGCACGGGGGCGCCGCACGGCTTGTAGCGTGCGCTCGGAGTTGGCGGCCATGCGCTGCGACTCGGCCAGCTCGCTCTGCAGCCGCTCGGCGTCGTCGGCGGCCGCCAGGCCGCGCTTGCGCTCGGCCATCAGGTCCTGCCGGCGCCGTCATAGCCCTGTGATACCCGGCTTCGCGGCCGTGCCCACGGTGCGGTGCGACAGGCGGGCTCACGACAGAAGCACTTGGGGCTGCCACAGCAGCCTCAGCTGCCTCTGCTCGCAGCTACTGGAAATCGTGCCGCGCTGCACTGGGCCGGCGCGGCAGGAGCCTGCATGCAGGGTCACGCCTTCACAACACCGGCCACAACCTGCGCCACGTCACACACAGGGCGCCCAGGCTGCACGGTGCCCATGCGTGCGGGGCCGCGCGGTGACAGAGCATGCCGCCAGCGCCCCGCGGGCTGCTGGGGGCCTGGCACGCGGGAGCGCACCTCCTGCAGGGCGCCCGAGTGCAGCATGAGCGCGCCGCTGCGCTCGCGCTCCGCGCGCAGCGCGTCAAACGCCGCCTGCGCGTCGGCGCCCACCTTCGCCGCGACGGACCTGCACGCCCGGCGCCGGCGTCAGGGCCGTCCGCGGCCTGGCGCGTCCCATTGAGGCCTGGCCACAGGCAGGGCGCTGCGCTCAATGGGAGCAGGTGGGGACCCCCATGCCCACCCAACAACAGGCCAAGCTGTTTGCCACACACACCGCACGTCAGGCGCAGGCGGCCGATGGAGGACCCGGTGGGGGCCAGTGCGTACTGTGGCCCACACAGGAGAACGGGCCTGCCCCGGGCGCCCTCACGCTTATTGTACCAAGCGGTTGCGTATAATCAGGCCGGGGCCCCCCAGGCCGGGGCGACCGCGCGCGCGCACCGCTCCTGCGCGAGCGACACGTTGGCGGCGTCCAGGATGCGCTGCAGCTCGCGCGCCTCCGCGTCCGCCGTGAACTTGGCCGCGCGCTCAGCGTCGGCCGCCTCGGCGGACGCCGCGGCCTCGGCGCGCGCGGCCGCCAGCGTGCGCCGCTCGGCGTCCAGCGCGCGCACGGCCGCCGCCGCGGCCGCCGCCGCGGCCTCGCGCTCCTCGCGCTGCGCCGCCAGCTGCACGCGCGGGCGCGACGCGTCAGCGCAGCACGGCGGCCCGCACTCGTCCGTCAGGGATGTGGCACAGGTGATGCCGGGATGCGCAAGCTCTTCATTCACTTGCAATGCTTTCTGTACGCAGACTGAAGCTCGCGTGGGGCGCCTGCTGCGTGCACGCAGTGCTGCTGCAGTGGCCAACGCCCTGCAGGCGAAAAAAAATATATAGGACGAGAGGGTCGCGCCTGGCGCGCAGAGTCGGCGTTGGCCGCGGAGAGCTGCTGGCGCAGCTGCCCGGCCAGCGTCCGCTCACGCCCGGCCGCAGTCGTCGCCTCGTCCACCTGCGGCCAGGTTAGGGCTGTTGGAGGTACGAGCGTGCCAGGTGCGCACTCTTCGGTAGCGACGCAGGACGCCCCGCGTGCGAGAAGCGGCCCCGCCCAGTCGGCCCCCGAGCCAACCGTTGACAGACTGCTCTGCGCAGTGCTGGGCAATGCGGGCTGCGCCAGCGCCGCATTGGGCGCGCCTGGGTGCGCAGGCCTGCAAGCGAGGCGCGCTGGCCGGCCAGCTGCGCGTCAGCGGCCGCCTGCGCTGCGGCGGCCTCGCGGCGCTGCAGGTACAGGAAACCCGCCAGCGCGCCCGCCGCGACCACGCCCAGCCCGTTCTGACGCGGAACGCTCACAGCAGGGCACATGCGCCCCCCTGTCACACGCGGACCAAAAGTTGCTGCGGCCTGTGTGGATGGTGTGGGCGCCTGCGTGGCTGACATGGGCGCCGTGCATGCGGCATTGTACGCCATCAGCATGAGCACTCGGATCGCGCGGCGGAATGGAGGCTGTTGCCAGGAGCGCGGGGCGGGCCGCGCGACCGCACCAGCAGCGAGAAGGCAGAGCCCTCCTCCTTGCTCTCTATCACCTCCGCGGGCGCGCGAGCAGGCGGCTCGGCCGCCGGGGCCGGCGCCTGCAGGAGCTCAGATAGTGGGGCAGCGTTCGGGGCCGGCGCCTGCAGGAGCTCGGGCGCGGGTGCGGGCGCGCGCTCCCGCGCGTCGCGCGCCTCCTGTGCGCGCCCCGCGCGCTCCACGTGTCAGCCCGGCGCCGCATGGCTTGCCGCCATTCAGGGGGCAGCGTAAGGGCGGGCCGCTGCGTGCAAGCCGCTGGACCGCGCGACACCCGCAGCGCACAGCGGGCGGAGCGCCCGGCGCGCCTGCTCCTGCGCGCGCTGCGCCTCGGCGGCCGCGTCCCGCGCCCGCGCCTGCGCGGCCTCCTCGGCGGCCTGCGCCTCCGCGCGCGCGGCCGCCGCCTCCTCCCCCGCGCGCCGCGCAGCCGCCTGCTCGGCCGCCACCTGCCCCCGCGCGTCGGCGGCCGCCTGCGCCGCCGCCGCCTGCTCGGCCGCCAGCTGCGCCTGCGCGGCCGCGGCCGCGCGCTGCGCGTCCTCGCCCGCGCGCCGCGCGGCGTCCAACTCGCGCTGCAGCGCCTGCTGGCCGGCCGCCTGCGATGCGGCCGCGGCCGCGCGGCCGGCCTGCTGCTCGCGCTCCAGCGCGCCCTGCGCGGCGGCGGCCTCCGCGCGCGCGGCCGCCTGCGCCGCCTGCGCGGCCTCCAGCTCGGCGCGCAGGCGCGCCACGGCGCCGCCGGCCTCGGCCTCGGGCAGCCGCCGGCGCGCCACCTGCGCGCGCCGGCCCGCCATCACATGCGGCCGGGCGCGAGGGGTTGGCGGCAGGCGGGAACCAGGGCGGGCCCAGGGACGGGGGCAAATGCCAGTGTGTGCCGTAAGCGCCCGAGGCACGCAAGGCGGGCTCGCAGCCGGCGTGCTGGGGCAAGGGAGCAGCTAAGCGCGGGCGCCGGCGCTCGCTCCTTCTCGTCTTCGCGTTTGGAGCGAGCTGGGCGGCGGGCCAGCAAGAAGGCAGCGGCGCGGGCCGCGAACGCACAGGCGGCGCGGACTTGAGCTCGGGCAGCAGGCGCTGGCCGGGCCGCAGGCGCGACTGCACCAGCGCCTCCAGCTCCTGCTGGTATGCGCGGCTCTCCGCCGCATTCACAGACGACGACGGCGCGGCCGACCTGGCGAGCGCGGGCCCCGGCAGCGCGACCTGGCGCAGCGCGCTCCTCACTAAGCACCGTGCCCGCCCAGCTTCAAGCAGCAGCGTTCACTCCAGTGCGAGCGCACTACCAGCTTTGGCTGCCAGTGTACGAGTCTGTTAGCACAAGTATAAAAGCACCCATGCCTTGCCGTGTCAATGCTGAAGCACCCGCTGTGTGACAGTGCAGCTCATGCTTGCCATGGTGCTGCAGGACTGGTGCGGAGCAGCGTACTGCACACCCCGGGGTCATTCAATGCGTCATTGCGTGGCATGAACCAGAGTCATGCATGCATCATTACGCTCGGCCTTGTACAGACAGATGCAGGTACCAGTCTGTGCAAGTAGGCAAACTCCAGAGCCAACTGTGACAAGTCGTGTCCGGCTGAGAGGCGTGAGGGGGGTGGCAACATGCACCAAGCTCACCAGGGCACATGCTGCCAGCGCGGCAGCCAGAGCCTGCCCCAAGCTCGCGCTCTCGGTACTCTTCGCTGAGCAGGCCGCCTGCCCCTGTTGGCGTTCAGTGGTCGCTCGGGCGTTGGCAACGACCTGGCAGCCGCGCCAATGCAGCGCCCTACGCTGGCTGGGTGCCGCGAGCAGCCTCGGCTTGGCCGTCCAGTTCTGCCCCAGGCTGATTGCCACCATCGCTGCCTGCACGCGCTGCCACCGGCCCGGCCTATCCTGAGCTTCTGGTCTGCCATCACCTCAGGAGAGAAAGCCAATATAGGCGCCTCTGGCCTCTACCTTGCTAGTTCAAGCGCACAAACGTGCGTAGCAGGCGTCGCCTTGCCCCCACACAGCCTGCTTAGACCCGGGTGCACGACGCGTGCTCTGATAAGCACACCGCCATGGAGCAGTCTGAAGACGCCCTGGTGATGAGCTTGGGCAGGCTGCTTGTCTGCCCCATCTGGTGAGCTGCGCCCCCATCTCCACCACTCATGCAAAGCTGCTGTCGGACTGATGCAGTGGCATGCGCGCGCAGCCTGAGCCTGATGAGCGCCCCGACGCGGCTCAGCTGCAGCCACTACTTCTGCGAGCGCGGCCCTCGCCCGCCGCACGCCTGCTCTGCGCGCTGCCTGCCTTTGGCGCGCAGCGGCTGAGCTGTGTGCTTGCAGCGCAGGGCGTGCATCCGCAAGTGGTTGGCTGCGCAGAAGGCCTGCCCGCAGTGCAGGGAGCCGGCGACCCGCCGCGACGTGTACAGGTGCCGCGTCGGGCATACCCGGCTGCCTGCCTTGCAGCACCAAACTAGACATCAAGATGTGGGCCGCCCTGCACAGGGACGAGTCCTTCGACGAATTCGTCCGCCTCTTCCGTGACTACGAGGCCGCCTCAGGTACTGGGCCGCGCGCGGCGAGGCCACCACGTTGTCAGTACAGCTCTGTCCCTTTAAGAAACCTGTAACCCGCGTGCTCCAAGCAGGGCGCCCGGTCCTGTGCACGCAGCTGCCAGCGCCGCCCGCCGCCGCCAAGCTCGCAGGCGACCAGCCGCCGCGGGCGGGCGGGCGGGCGCCGGGGCCTGCGGGCGCCTCTGCGCCGCAGGCCGGGACACCTGGCACAAAAGACTTGAGCGCGGCGCTGGACCTTGCCCACGCGTCAGCAGAGCCTGGGCCGGCAGCGGACGCCGGTGCGGTGCCTGGGACCAGCCGCCCCGCCTCTGCACCTGACCGCTTGTGCTGGGTGTGGACGTGCTGTGTGCGCAAGCGCCCCCGCCGCGGCGACCTTGGGCTGCCAACGCAGCCTCTGTGCAGCAAGCCTGTCAGCCTGACCTGGGCAGCTGCGCGCCGCAGGTGAGCCCGAAAAGGGCCGCGCCGCGGAGCCCGGCCCTGCCAGCCCGCCCCCGGCAGCGTGCTCGCTGCAGGCGGCCGAGCCCGAGCGCGACGAGGGGCCGGCGGCCGCGCACCGCTACAGCTTCCCCGCGTCGCCCAGCGCGGAGCCGCCGCATGCAGACGGCAGGGCGCGCGAGCGCGCGCTGCCAGGCCGGCCAGCGCGTGGCAAGCAGCGGCGGCGCGCGCGGAGCTGCGGCGCGAGGGCCGCCCAGGGCGACGAGGGGCCGGGCAGCCCTGACGCCCCGCCGGACCCTGCAGGCGAGCGGCCCGGCGGGCGCTCGGCGCGCCGCAGGCGGCGCGCCGCTAGAACCCGTCACGACTCCCTCCCGCCAGAGCCGCCCGCCGCGTCCGAGAACGGCCGCCGAGCGCACCCGCCGGAGCCTGCGGGTGCACACACGGGCCCTGACGCGGCAGCGCCAGGGAAGCAGGCGAGCGCAGACCCGGCAGCCGCGGCCAGCGAGCAGGCAGCGGGGGCCCGCGCGCGCCGTGGCCGGCAAGCGCCGCCCAACGGCGCGAGGCAGCGCCCGCCTGCAGCTGCAAAGAGGGCCGGCACAGGTGCCGGGCGGCCGCAAAAGCGCTCCGCGCCGCCCGCGCTCCGCGGCAGCCGCTCTGCGTCGCCGTGCGGCGAGCCGGCGCGGCCGCCCGCAGGGGCCCGGGCGGCTGCCGGCGCGCGGTGGGCGGCTCAGGCGCCGCGCTGGGTGCTGCTGGCGTCGCACCTGGGGCCAGAGGAGGCCGCGGCGATGGCGCGCGTGGCGGCGGCCGCCGGCGGGCGCACCGTGCGGGGCTGGGCGCCGGGCGTGACGCACGTGGTGTGCGGCGTGACGGGCGCGGAACCGGTCGCCAAGCGCACGTTCAAATTCATGATGGGCGTGCTGAGCGGTGCGTGGCTGGTGTCGCCCGCCTGGCTGGCCGCGTGCGAGGCGGCCGGCGCGGCCGCGCCCGAGGAGGAGCACGAGGCGCGCCCGCCCGGCAGCCACGAGCAGGGTCCTGGGCTGCGCGCCTGTGGCGCTGCGCCCAGTGCCTGGCCACATCCCATTGCAGTGGGCGTACACCCTCGGCTGGTGCGCTCTGAAACTGGGAAGGCGGGGCAGGACGCACTGTCCGCCTGTTCATGCGCCGGCCCCGCCTGCTGCGCGCCCCACGCCGGGACCGCGACCGGCCGCGCTGCGCCCGCAGGTGCTGGGCGACGTGATGGGCTTCATGAGCGGCCCCATCCTCAGCCGCATGCAGGCCGACCCGCTGCTGCGCGGCTGCGAGGTGTTCCAGGCGGGCGCATTCAGCCGGCGCGCCGAGGTGGAGGCGCTGCTGCGCGCCGCGGGCGCGCGGCTGCTCACGCGCCCGCCCGTGCCGCCGGCGGACGCGGGGCAGGCGGCGCGGCCGGGCGTGCAGGCGCTGGTGCTGTGGGAGCCGGGGCCGGGCGCCGCGGCGCCGGCGGCGCCGCCGGGCGTGCCGGTCGTGCGCCTGCAGTGGCTCTGGGACAGCGCCGGCAGCTTCCAGGTGCAGCCGTTTGAAAAGTACGCCTAGCGCGGCCTGTGTCCCTCTGTGACTCGGCATGGATGGCTCAGCAGATGCCCCTGCGCTTGGACCGCTGTTCACACCGCGCTCTCTGCCAAGGAGGCCCGTGCATGCTGTTATAAAAGCACTGCTGCTCCTATAGCCGCCCACAAGCGAATGACCCTCAGCCCTGTTTAAAACCTCACGCAGCGTCTAATGCACTTGCCTCCTCCAGACCGCCCCCTGGCGAGGCGCGCAGCTGCCGCCCACATGTGCCACATGCAAGCGCTTCTTGCGCAGCCGCAGCACCCCCGCAGCCCCTGATCCGTGCCTGGCACTGCACACTTTCGACAGGCCGCGCGCATGAGCGCCGGCGGCCTCACGCGCGCCCGGAGGGAAGCAGGTGCCAGGGGCCCGACCAGCCGCGCGGCGCCCCCGCACCCCCCGCATGCACCACGGAGCAGTCGTAGCCCAGGTTGTCCAGCGCGGCCGCGGCCGCGTCCCTCACAGCGGCAGCTGAGACGTCCCGCGTCAGCAGCGCATACAGCGCCGCATGGCCCCCGCACGCCTTGACACAGGCCCGGTTCTGTTCATTGGCTGCGCACAGGTTTGCCAGCGCCACCGCGGCCACCTGCTGCAGGGCGGCGGGGCTGCCGGGCGCGAGCAGGTAGATCAGTGCGGCGACGCCCCCGCACTCCCGGATGCTGTCTGGGTTGGCGGCGCTGCCTGCGCACAGGTTGGCCAGTGCGGCCGCGGCCTGTTCGCGCACGGCGGCGGGGCGGCCGGGCGCCAGCAGCCCGACCAGCGCCGCGACGCCCCCGGCCGCCCGCACGCTGTCCCTGTTGTGGGCGCTGTCCATGCACAGCCTGCGCAGCGTCCGGGCGGCCACCTCGTGCACGGCGGCGGGGCCGCCGGGCGCCAGCAGCCCGACCAGCGTCGCAACGCCCCCGGCCTCCCGCACGCTGTCGGCGTTGCGGGCGTCGTCGGTGCACAGGTTGGCCAGCGCAGCGGCGGCCTGCTCCTGCAGGGCGGCAGAGCCGCCGGGCGCCAGCAGCCCGACCAGCGCCGCGACGGCCCCGCACTCCCCGGCGCTGTCCCTGCGCTCCGCCCTGTCTCTGCACAGGTTGCGCAGCGCCGTGGCGGCCAACAGGCAGGCGGCCACAGGGCTGCCGGGCGCCAGCCTAATCAGCTCCGCGACCAGCCAGCACTCCTTCATGACGTCCCAGTCCTGTGCACCATTGCGGCACAGGCTGTGCAGCTCGTGCACGGCCTCGTCAAGCGCAGCTGCTGAGCGGCCGGGCGCCAGCAGCCCGACTAGCACCGCGAGGCCTCTGTGTGCACCAGGCGCCGCCATCCTAGGGGCGCCCCCTGCGCCTGCCGCGCGCAGCGCGCGCTGGACGTGCAGAGGCGCGTCTGTGGCCAGTCGCGTCGCCGTTCGCGGCATGCCCAGCATGCAGTGTAGCACGCCTTGCGGACCGCAGAGGGCATGTGGGCCAGGGCACTTGCGGCCTCCGGCGGGCCCCGCGGGGTGCATGTGGCATGGCCTCATCCGCACCCCGCACACAATACATAGCCAGACGGACCCGCGTGCCTCTGCTCGTGCAACACTATGCTCGGGAGCAGAGCATTTTGCAGTTCCAAGACTGCATAGCCCTGTGGTCACAGCCAACTGGTGTATCAATCTCCCAGCTCACCTGCCAGCTCTGCGGCCTACGTGGACTGCGATCCGCACCTGCTCTGGTGCGGCACAGTCGTGTCCGCCAGTTGCTGGGGCTCCTGCCCGCCCCGCACGTGCGCAGGCTCGTTGTTGCGCTGCAAGCGCAGACCGCTGCAGCGCCGTTGTGGACACAGGCTGCCAGCGTGCATAGCGACCTGCAGCACGCAGCACGCAGCACTGCGAGGAGCTTATGAGGGGCCTGAGGGGCCTGAAGCGTGACTGCCGCACGCACCGCCTTGGAACTCGCGGCAGGGCAGTGTCCCGTTGTTGGGCACTGCGAGCAGCCTGCCCAGCTGTGGGCCCAGAGTAAGCACCGGTGGTGGAGGGCACGCTCCTTCTTTTTATCCTTTCCAGCGTGTGTGCCGAGGAGCAGCTTTTTAGCGCAAAGGACCCTAGACCCTACCCCCACATGCGAGCAATCCAGCACATGCTGCATGAGTCTGTTGGACTCCCTGAGACTGATGAGCTGGCTGCCTCGCCGTATTGTCTTGACGCTCTGTGTGCACAGTTGCGTCACGTGGTGCATGGCGTGCCGCTGAGGCGCAGGGCGCAGTTTATGAAGCTGGGCATTAGGGTCCTGCGCTGGGCGTGCTATTGTGGCATGCATTTGTATCATGAAGCAGACATTGGCGCCCCCAATGTAGCACCATGTCAAAAGTGTGAAAGCTAGCGCTAGCAGCTGCAGTGTGAAAGCAAAGAGTGCAGCCACGCGCATCACACAGTGCAGTGTCAAGGCCTTGTCCTTAGTTACAACGCCAGCAAATCTCACTGCGCCCAGCCACGCTCCTTGACAAGCTGGGCCAGTTCCTGCATGTTCAGAGCAGCCAAGCACAGGCGCGCGCCGACCAGTGCCCCGCCCGGCGGAGCCCCATGCAGCGCTCCCAGCCGCTATCATGTCCGGCTACTCTGCATCAGAAGCACTGCACTTACACTGTGGGCAGCCTAAGCCTGCGCCCTGAAGAGCACCTCTGCCTTGGATGCGCCAGCACTGCAGCGACGCAGGCGGCGCGAAGGGCGGTACCTGTCAACCTGTGTCAGTCAACTCAGGCAATCAACGAAGCTCCGCTACCACTGTAGTCAGCGGCAAGGACCAGGCCCCTGCCGTGGCTGCCAAGTGCAGTACCCAGGTTCGCTGTGTCTGCGGCAATCGCTGTCGCGCACGCGCGCGTCAGCATAGCGCCCTGATCTATTTCAATAGGGCGACATGCTGACGCGCGCAAGCGCGACCGCGACTGCCATGGGCACAGCGAACCTGGATACTGCACTTGGCAGCCACGGCATGGGGCCTGGTCCCCTGCCGCTAACAACAGTAGTGTGGTATGCACTGCTCTGAGCGTTTTACGTGACAGGTGGTAGCAGTCAACTGCCCACTCCTCACACTCCTTTGCCAACGTGCACTAAGCACTGCGCACCTGCACACCCGACTCGTTCAGCTGAGCAGAAGTTGTGCGCACGTACGCATATGTACACTGGCAGGCAAGGGTCACCACGCAGCGCGAGGCGCCGAGGGGCATCTTGTGATGACACTGTAGTTTTCCAAGCGGGCCATAACTCAAGATGGGACTTGCTGCTCGACACCAAGCGCAAGCCACCCGCCACACTTAACGCCAGTGACTGGCGCTCTCACGTTGTTGTGGCATCGCTGCTTCTGTCCGCGACGCACGACTCGCCATCACCCTTGGACGAGTCTGGCACCCCACCCCCGCGTCTTGCCGGCTTTTGCAAAGCATTTTTGCCTGTATTGCGACTGAGCGTGTTGTCAAAAAGGTCGGTGACCGTAATCAGCTCGAGCCTGACCACTCACTCGAGCCCTGCTAAAAAGAGCCGACTCTCATTCTTTTCGCTCGGCAGCCGAGGGCGCAAGCAAGCTCTGTAGTGCAGCAGAGCAGATGGCTGCGCCCCACACCGCGCTGGCCTGCCTGGTATGCTTGGTCGCACTGCAGGGCGCGAGGGCCTTCATCCCGGACGCCGCCGCCGATGCGGCCAGCGCCTGGGCGCCTGCCGGCGCAGAGAGCCCCAGCGCTAGCCTCACCGGCAATGCCGCCTCGTTCGTGATTGCCAGCGGCCTGATCCCCAACGCGGACCGCACGGGCGTCCGCGCGCCCGTCAAGCCGCAGGTGCCGCCGGTCACCTGGCTTGGCGTGGCCAACTCCCCGACATACAAGGCCCAGGTGCACGCGGCGGCGGGCGCGCTCAACCTGCCGCCGGTCAACAGCAACGCGACGGTGGACCCGGCGCGCGCGCGCACGTTCAGCTTTGTCAACCTGGGCGCGCGGACAATCTGGGTGAGCCGCCTCCGACCTGCTTGCAGGCACTCATAGTTTTGCTGGTGCATACGAGAGTGGACAATAAGACGGCGCCTCGACGCGCTGGCACTTGATCCCATCAGCTTCTCTGCGGGGCCGGCCTGCCTCGCCCAGCCCTGGATAGCGATGAAGTGCACACGCGCGCCGCGCCGCAGGTGGGCATCAATGGCAACCACGGCGGCCCGCAGCCCGGCGGCGGCGGCTGGGTGCTCAGGCCGAACGAGTTCATCAAGTTCGCGATGGGCGCGGGCTACTCGGGCGCGCGCGCGTGGGGCCGCGTCGCCTGCGCCGCCGCGGCCACCGACCCCACCTGCGCCAACTACACGTGCGCGGCCGCGGCGGGGAGCATCCCCACCAGCTGCACGCTCGCGCCGACCAAGGGCAAGGTGACGCTGTTCGAGATCAAGCTGGACAGCTACGCCAGCCTGGACTTCTACGACATCAGCCTGGTCGACGCCTACAACCTGCCAATGAACATCGTCCCAGTCCCCGGCATATACTCAGGCGAGGGCACTCCCTGACAATTTCTTTCTGGCACATGTGCTGCGCGCACTTACCACGCTTGCTGTGCATGCGCGCAGCCCAGCTGTGTGCAGGCACAGCAGCGCATGCAAAACGATGTACCCGCTGACCCCGAAAAGAATATCCAAGCTGTGGTTGCCCCTGGGCTTGCCGTTGTGAGAGCACAGGCGCTGTCCTCTGCGACGCGGTTGCATGGCCACATGTCCTGCTCTGACACAGGCGTGAGTGCATGCATGCGCTCCGCCTGCTGGCAGTGGCCCTGCAGCTCATGACTCGCCCAAGGCACGGCGCTGCCGCAGGCGCCAGCAGCGACCCCACGCACACCAGCAGCTGCGGCGCGGTCGCGTTCGCGCACGACCTGAACGCTGCGTGCCCCGCCGCGCTCGCCGAGTACAAGGACGGCGCCGGCGCGACAACCGAGTGCCGCAACCAGTGCGGGGTGGCCGCCATGAAGAACCAGCCGCTGTGCAACGCGTGCACGGGCTCCAGCTCGTGCGTCACCAACGCAAACTCGCTGGCCTTCAAGAACGCGGCGCCGGGCGCATACAGCTTCTCGTACGACGACGCGACAAGCACGTACACGTGCCGCGGCGCGGACTATCAGGTCCAGTTCGGCGTGCTGGGCGAGAAGGCCTTCTACATCCCGCTCTAGTGCCCTGCTCCCCACGCTGGCCTGCCCCTGAACAACCCGCTCTGTCTGCTAGTGCGAGGTGACTATGTGCATGAGTTTACGACTCAGTACGGCCTACGGCATGAGCGCGGCGCCAAGATGAAGCACCCGCCCCCTGCCTTTCAGTCCTGGCTGCTGCGTGCACCATGGGACTACGACCGCCTGAGCCGGGCCGAATCGTGTGTCTGTGGCGCAGCGCATGCCTCCCCGTCCTCTCGACGCATCTGACAAGTCTGCTTTTAGCTGGCCCCACGCCCTATCGCTGGCCCATGCCTGCCAGAGTGTGCTGCGGCCGTATGCCGCCCCGCAGCACAGCCTCGCTTGCGTGCATGGCGGCTGGGTGCGGGCGCATGCGTGCGCTCCGCCTGAGAGGGCACTGAAACACCGCCATGCGCTGTGCGCTGCTGGTGACCCACCACCGGCCACGCCACACTGAGATGCTTCCACTCTGGCACAGGGCATGCAATGCATGTATGGTGTCGCCTGCAGCGTGCAAGTGACACGTGGCTGCAAGGTAGTCCCACGGCCTCAGGTCTCTCCTACAGTGCTGACAGCAATATGTGTGGATTTATATGTCACAAGACGTGGAGCAATTTTGGCTTGGTAGGTAGGACTTGTGGAGCTCATTTGATTTTGCGCCGTGCGTGTGCATGTCTGGGTGTAGTCTTTAGCACGCTGATGACAATCGGTCATAGGCGCTGTGCGGGCGTGTGTGTGAGATGTGTGGACCGCAAGACTGACCTGTGGCTGACATCCTCGTATGCATGCAATGTTATAGCTTGCTCCATAGCTCATCCTGGCCACGCGCTCACGAGTATCACAGTGAGCGCATGGACCCGCATGCATGGATCTGCACTGTGACCGGTGGTCTGAGATGCTGGGTAAGCTGGATAGATGCGCACCAATACAGTCATGCAGCAAGCAGAAAAGGATGGCACAGCCGCGCTCTCAGTTTAAGGCAGTACCACACATAAAGCAGCAGCGCCAGCACCTAGGGCCACACCCACCAGCAAGAAGAGGCCGTCTGGGGTTCCCGAGCTACCCTGGTGCAGCAGCGCCCACGCCCATGGCAGCCGCTCCGCGCCCCTGCCAGGCCAGCTGCCGTGTCAGCAGCACGCGCCCCTGCCGTACTGCTCACTGCAGCACCGGTGCCCGCCGCTGCAAGCAGCCGGCATACGCCACAGTCACCTATTCTGTCATGACACACAGCACAGCAAGCTGTACTGGAGCATGGGCTGGCAACGCAGGGACTCAGCGCATCGGGCGGCTCTGCACACTCACAGCACCCGGGCCCCTGGGCCGCAGCGCACCGCCGGCAGCTGGCCGCCGCCGCCGCCACCGCTGGCGCCCAGCGCCAGCGCCCTGAGTGACTGGCTCGGGTCGCCCGGCCGCCGCATGGGGCCCTCTGCGCGCAGCGCGCGCCCCGTCAGGCTGCCGTGCGACGCCGCGGGCAGCGGGCGCCGGTCGTGCGCAATGGGTGCCCGGTTCTAAGGCGCTCGCCAAAGCTTGCACGCGGGCTGCGGCGGCGCAAGCGAGGGGTCCCAGGCCGCCAGCGCCGCGGGCTGACCAGGAGTGTCCCCTCCATGGGACGGGGGGCCCGGCTGGTCGCGCGTTCAAGCCCAGCGTGGCCCGGCGCGGGCGCGCACCGGCGGCGTCCGCGGCCGCGTCGACGCGCGCGCCGCGCGCGCCGGCGCCGCCGTAGCTGCCCGAGTCGGCGTCGGCGGCGGGCGTGCCGTCCCAGAGCCGCCCGCGCGGCGGCGCGCCGGTCTCCATGTCCTCGGCGCTCAGCGCGTCGGGCGGCCGCTCCGCAAACGGCACGCCGTCCGGCGGGCGTAGCCTGCGCGCGCACGGCAGGTGTTATGCCAAACATGCTGGCGCGTCTGTGCCGAGCGGGCCAGGCTGTTGATCAGAGGGCACAGCGGTGCGAGGGTGAGGGGGCGCCCAGCGCGGCGCAGCCCGCGCCGGCGGCGCGGCGGGGCGCGCGCCGCGACAGGTTGGCCATCAGCTTGCTGAGCAGCTGCTGCAGGTACTCGCGCGTGTTCAGGTTTTCGACCTCCGCGGGCGCGGGCGGGTGCAGCCGAAAGTCCGGCGCGAACGCCTCCTGGTACTCGTTCCCCGGCAGCTCGTCGCCCAGCTCCTGGCCTGCGCGGGCGGCGCGCTGCCGCAGTTAGCACCGCCCGGTCTCCCCCGGCTGCGGCAGCCAGCGCGCAGCCCGGCAACACCCGTTCGACGTAACAGGCGCAGGCCGCGCGGCCGCTCACGTGCTGCGCAGCGGGCGCGCTCCGCCGCACGAGCGCGCTCGTCGCGGCGGGCAGCGGCGGCCCAGCAGGCGGCAGCGCGCGGCTGCTGGCGGCAGCGCATGAGCTCCCCAGCCGCCCGGTCTGCCGGATAAGGCGCGGCGGGGCGGGCGTGCACCCAGGATGCGGCCGGTCTCGTACGCCCAGCAGCGCGCCACATTGTTGATCTTGTACCCGCCGCCGCCCAGCACCAGCATGGGCACGCCGAACTGCAGCATGAACTGCTGGCAGTCCGCGTGGCCGCGCAGCGTCAGGCTGAACGCGCCCAGGCGGTCGCCCGCCAGCGAGTCCGCGCCTGCGCGCCCGCGCCCGCGTGGGCCCGATGCCGGCGCCGGCGCAGCGCCGGCGGGGCGGGGCGCGGCGCACTCCCCCCGCCGCTGCGCTCGGCCAGCGGTGCAGGCGGGCGGCGGCCTTGCGCGGGACGCAGCCGCGGCGAGCGCGCGGCCGCCGGCGCGCTGGCCTAGCACGGGGCGGCGCTGCGACCCTGGCAGGCAGCGGGCGGGGCTGCGACCCCGGCAGGCAGCGGGCGGCGCCGGGCGCGCGCCCGACTGGAACACAATGACCTCCGGCTGGTAGATCTCCATCACGCGCCGCATGATGGGCCGGAACAGGAACGTGTACGCCGCGTCGTCCATGCCGTCCTTCAGCGGCACGTTCACGCTGTAGCCCTTGCCCCTGCGGCGCGGCGCGCCGCGGCCTGGGCCGCCCGCCCGCCGCGCGCGCTGCCGCGGGCCCGTCCTCACGGCCCCGGCCTTCCCGGCCGCTGGCAGGGACGCCGCCGACCTGCCGGACGTCGGCGCGCGCGCCGCCTCCCGGCCGCACGCGGCGCAGCGCCAAGGCAACACAAGCTGCGCTAACCACCATGCAGGTGACTGCTCCGAGGAGCTGAAACACAGGAGACTGCCAGGGCGCCCCGCCGCGCGCGGGCGGCGGGCGGTGGGCGGGGTAGGCGGGGGCGCGCGCCGGCCCTGGCCGCAGTTGTGCAGGTCGCCGGTGCCGGGGAAGAAGCCGTCGCCGAGCTTGTGCAGCGAGACGGTGAGCACGCGGTCGGTGGCCAGGAAGGCTTCTTCGACGCCGTCGCCGTGGTGGATGTCGATGTCCACGTACAGCACGCGCGCGTGGTACTTGAGCAGCTCCAGGATGGCCAGCACGATGTCGTTGACGTAGCAGAAGCCCGACGCCTGCGCGGCCGCGCGGCCGTCGGCGCGGGCCGCGGCCCCGGCCGCGGGCGCGCCGGCGGCGCCAGGGCAGCCGGCGCGCATGCGGCAGGAGCCCGGCGCCTGCATGCGCGCGCGCGGCAGCGCCCGCGCACGGCAGCCCGCCTTGCTGGACAGCTCTCAGGCGGTGGAGCGCCAGCCTCGTTGACACACCTAGGCTCGTGGAAGCTTGTCTCCACTCGATCTGCCTGTTTAGCGGCTCGACCAGCCTACTTGACTCAAGACACATGCTCCGGGGAGCCGTGCGCATGCATGCATGGCTGCATGGCTGCGAGGGGGGTGCATCGCGGGGGCGGCGCGCCTCGGCCTTTTTGGCGTGGTGCAGGCCGCCCATCCAGTTCATGACGACGTCCGCGTTGCGGTAATTCAGCTTTACCGCGCCGCCGACCGAGCCGCCCGCGTACAGCTGCGGCGCGGCGCCGTGCTGGCCGGTCAGCGGCGCGACGCCGGGGCCGCAGCGCTGCGCAGGCGCAGGCGCGGGCGGCAGGCGCGCGGGCGCGGCGCGGGGCGACGGGCGGGGCGGTCGCGCCTGGCAGTAGCGCCACAGGCCCGTAAAGACGGGGCAGTCCTCGCCGACGCAGAACCTGCGCAGCTCCTCCAGGTGCTCCTCCTGCGCGCGCCGCGGCCTGACGCGTCGCCGGCGCCGCCCGCGCCCGCCCGGTGCGGGCACCCGGGTCCTCAGCAGCCCCCAGCCCTGCGTCAGTGCGCGGCGCCGGGCCGCGCCGGGCCGCGCCTTGCTGTCCGGCGTGACGGTGGCCAGGAAGCGCACGTAGTCCTCCGCGTGGAACGCCTGCACCTCGCGCTCCGTGGCCGGCCGCGGCCTGTATACCTGCGCGGCGCACGGCCGGGCGATGTTTGCGGGTGACCGCCCGCGCCCGGCGCCCGGCCTGCCCGGCAGCTTGGGCCGCAGCGGAGCGGCGGAGCGGCGCGGCGCGCCTCCATGAGGTTGGCCAGGCCGTAGTGCACGACCAGGTTGTGCGTGAGGCGCAGCCGGTGCGGCTTCATCGGGTGCCCGGGCCCATAGTAGTACGAGCCAATCTCCGGGTCGTAGAAGTAGGCCACCTGCGGCCGGGGCGGTCAGGAGCGAGAACGCGCAGCGAGGCCCCTCCGCCTGCGTATTACCACAGCATTGCCGGCAATGCGCAAGGCACCACCTGCCAATGATGATGAGATTGCAGCGATGTCAGCTCATACACACAGGAAGACAAGCAGTAGTCACATGCAGGCTCAGGCACCTTTTTCTTGCCGGCCATGCTGCCCTGAAGCGGAGCGATGAAGCGCAATCAGGCGCCGCGCATCTGGTGTTGGTCTCAGTGCGCTTTGGTCAGCGCGGCAAGACCTGGGCACGCGCGCCTGGCTGCATGGATGCGGCTGGTCAGCAAGGGCAGCTGTTTGGGGCATACATGCATGTCGCGAGGGTATCCGGTCATGTGAGAGAGGGTGTTGGCTGGCGTTGTGAGAGAGCGCTCTCTCACAAGCAGCTGCCGCTCTGCCTGCCCCGCTCATGAAGTCCCAAGCACCGGCACGCTCTGCTTGAAAGTATGGCGTCGACTGTGCGTGCAGCTTCACTGCGCGTACGGCGTGCGCTCACCAGAGCCCAACCGTATAGGGGCAGGCGCTCCAGGAGTCGCAGGCGACCCTGATCGTTGGGCGCAGCCAACCGCACTGGCAGGTCTTGCTGGGGCCGGGCCTTTGGTGGTGCCGGTATGCAAATCTGCACCGCAGCCTCTCGCCCAGCAAACTGATGTCTAATTTTTTACGTGAGCAGCATGCTGGAGGTAAGCAGCCACGGCCTGCGCCCTTGCATTGCACAGGTAGGCGCGTCGCCTCAAATATGGCAGGGCCGCTCAACCTGTCCACCCCAGCTCTGAGCTATGCTTTTACAGCCTGCAACAAAACACACCTCTGCTGGCGCTACAGGGGCTGCGGCAGGGGCCTGCTATCCACGCTCTGTGCTACACAAAACCTCGTGCCTGGGCACTTCCACAGCTGCCTGAACAGATACAGGAACCAGACGGCTGCCCCTCCTGCACTCATTGATCGACCCCGGCGAGCGCGAGCGCGAGCCAGGCAGGCTGCACGGGCTCCGCGCGCGCTCTCCCTCTCCCGAGCGCCGCGGCCCGGGCCCGCGCGCGCTCAGCCGCCGGAGGAGGAGGCGCGGCGCGGCGCGCAGGCAGCCAGCGCGCGCCGCAGCGCCTCGGCGTAGATGAGCGAGGCGGCGTTGTTGCGCGGGCGGCCGCCCTTGTTACGCTCGGGCGCCTTGGCCGCCTGCGCGGCGGGCGCCTCCAGCGGCAGCGTCAGCTTGCTCGCCAGCGCGGCCGCCGCCGCCGAGCTGCACGAGCCGCACCTGCGCGCGCGCGCGCGCGCCCCCGTCAGCGACTGGGGGGCGCCGTGCGCAAGCCGAGCCTGCGCGGCGTGGACGATCAGGCCCCGGGCGGACGAGGCTGGGAGGGCGGGCAGCAGCGCTGCTCCCCGCCTGCCGCGAGCGCCTGCCCATCTTCAGGCACCGCCTGCCTCGGGCAGAGCAGCAGAAGGTCGACGATGCGTGCCCGCGCTCCTGGTGCAGCCCCGGCAGGCTCACGCCGGGCGCCCGGCTGCATGTCCGTTCCGCCCAGCGGCCTCGCGGTCGGTGGCGGACGCGGGCAGGCGCGGCGCGGCGGGGGCGCGCCGCTCGCGCAGCGCGGCCTCGAACTGCGCGACCTCGGCCTCGTACGTGGCCAGCGGGAAGTTGGTCTTGGCCGAGCGGCCCTTCTCCACGATCAGCGCGCGGTCGTACTGCCGCGCCGCGCGCTCCTCCGTCTCCCAGATGCCAAAGGACACCTGGCGCGCGCGGGCGCGCGCGTCGCGCGGAGCTACTCGGGGCCGCGCCGGCAGGCGCTGGCGGCGGCCTCCGCACGCGCGCGCGCCGCGCCGGGGCTGGGGGCGCACGTTCTTGCGGCCGGCAAAGGTGCCGATGCGCGCCTCCCAGCGCCCGGCCTGCCCAGAGACGCCGCGGAAGCGCGAGCGGCCGCGCGAGAACGCGCTGCTGCGCCGTCGCACCCACGCCACAATCTCCTCCTGCGCGCGGCGCGCCGTAGGGTAAGGTACAGAGCGGCGGCCGCTCGCCTGGCGCCGGCCCGCAGTGGCAGGCGCGGCGGGGCAGGGATCGCCCGTGCGCCCTGGCACCTTGCCAAGCCAATACAAGCACCCGGCACGCGCCGCCGGGGGGGGGGGGGGGGGGGGGGCCGGGGGTGGGGGGGGGGGGGTCGACGTGCTGCTGTCCGCCCGCCGGGTCGGGGACACCGGCTTCGCCTACGGCGTCGACATGACCGAGGAGATGCTGGCCCTGGCCCGGGCCAACGCCACCAAGGCCGGCGCGACCAAC